>Ga0208031_1000059_pt1 | contig 55533 bp, 53 predicted proteins | sample MalvirAntarct_38_FD_184252 | JGI IMG/M metagenome (GOLD analysis project Ga0208031, IMG submission 184252) | Marine viral communities from the Global Malaspina Expedition - Malaspina viral metaG Antarct_38 (SPAdes) (version 2) | ecosystem: Environmental > Aquatic > Marine > Oceanic | place...
CGCCTGCTTCGTGCTCGCCAAGGATGCCGATGATCTGTTCGTCCGTGAATCTCGTTCGCTTCATTGTCCGTCCTCAAGTTGGGCCGGACTCTAATCGACGGTGGAGGAAAAATCCCGTGGCAGGTCAAATCTAGTGAAGAGCTTCAACCTCAAAACCCTTTTGGCCGACTTCGACCGACCTATTTGCATACCGTTTGGCAGGCTGTCTTTAAGGGTGGTGGCCATAGGCTGATCAAGAAAAGGCTGTTTTAATATAGTACGCCACGGTTTTCAGCCATCAATACTAAAGAGTTCTCCTTGTGTGTTGTTGGGGCGAGGAAGGCGTGTAAGTATTGAAACAAGGAAGCGTATATGGCTACTTTTGAATGCCAGCAGGCTGTTATCACTCAAAATTCGCAAGTCAGGGTAGCGCGCACCGTGCAGCAATTTCCATCAAACCGCGACAGGTCTATCCTATTCTTGCAGGACTACCTCAGTTTGCTTTGTCTCCTAGTCTTAATTTCAGCGAAACTTTTTAATGATAATCAGTTCTTGCACAGTCTAAGGAAAAGCTATGGCCTCCAATGGCAAACCAAAAATCAGTCAATATAAAAGTAGTATATCTAAGCTTGCAAGCCTGCATGAAACTTTAGGTGAAATGGGAGATAGGACCCAAAGGATCATTCTGGAAAATTCAGATATACATTTCGACAACACCTACCAAGACATTCTCAGTGTTGATAAGCACCCAAGCGCTTTCAGAATTGCTTTGAAGGTTGTTCAGTCCATGTCGGGTTCCGACGCCGAGCATACGAGTTATATTGCCAGCGTTGAAGACCTCTTAGTTCCATCTGTGCTCACATCCGTTGAATTGAAATGGTTCGCTTACGACGATGGCTTTGTTCCTTCCAATAACTCCTTAGTCGGAAAGATAAAACTCGGATTAGTAGAGTTAAATATGACCTTTTACCCTGCCACCGCTGAAGAAGGGCCCGACGCGTGGATATGTTTTGTGTCCGTTGAAAGCGCGATCTCTCCACCAAATCGCCGGGGAACGCGAGCTGATCGATTGATCAAGAGTTCTTTAGCAATTTAATATCTCTTATTGGTAGCCGCGCTAGCGATGGGAATAGTAAACTTGAGATTCTGGCCAGTTAATGCAGTGCGCACCGGCTCGCTAAAACTCTGGAGCGTAGCATTCAATCAATTGATTTTCGATCAGCAAGGCGATTCAGAAAAGACGTGCTGCTCACCCGACAAAAGCCACCGGCCGTCCCCACTGGATCAGGACGGTATATCCATGCTCTGACCAGACCTCATGTTCGCTTCCTTCGGGGTTCAGCACGACATCTCCCGCCCAATACTGACCGTGTTCATCGCTTTGGCTGCCGGACAGGACGATGATCGCCTCCAACCCTTGATGGCGATGACGGGGAACAGAGGTGCCGGGGGCGTAGCGCAGCAAGGCGACGTCCGGACCACCGCGGCCAAGATGGCAAATCTCGACGCCTTCGCGGAAAGGCTTGAACGTCATGTTTTGCCAACCGTCGGGCACGAGCCCCCGAAACACGTTTGGTGATGGCAGACCCTCAGCCATTGATCGCTCCTAGAATTGTATCCGTATCGGTTGCCCAGCCGACGATGCCCCCTTGGGCGACGATCATCTCTATCGCGGCAGCTTTGAAGGTTGGGAAATAGCTTTCGGTAGCATCGGTGGCCAAGAGGCATTCAAACCCGCGATCATTGGCCTCGCGCATCGTGGTTTGTACGCAAACCTCGGTCCTGACACCTGCGCAGACGAGCTGGGTGATCCCCCGTGCGGCCGGGCGTGGTGAAAGGAGCCCCCGGATCAGGTGCTCCCATTGCGGTAGAACTGTGGTCCCTGCCCTTTGAAAACGTCAGTAGCTTTCTGGAAGGCATTCCCGCATCCCTTGGTATCGGCACTGCCGGTATCTCCGATGGGCGGCAGGTAAAAGGGTTCATTTGTGAGGCTGAAGCCGTCGCAGATGGTACAGACATCACTCAGCTTGGGGGCTGGCGAAATTATCGGGCGCAGGGGTAAGGTTGGGAGCGGGTGGCAATTGAAACGTTTCAAAATCCTGCACGTCAAAGCCTTCCCCTACAGCCTCAATCGCCCGAGCATACAACCCCACATACTCTGACAGCATCTGGCTTAGCGTAAACAACCGCTCCACCCGCTTCCGCGCGGCAGTGCGGGGGATGGTGATCGCCTCTTTCAGCGCATCTGCCAATTCGCCAGCATCTGCCCCAGCATAACGCGCCACATCGCCAGCCACCTCGCGGATCGCCCCGTTCTCGATAGCCGCGATTGGTAAGCCGCAGGCCATGGCCTCAATCGCGGCTAGGCCGAAGGGTTCGTCCCAAAGCGGCGTGAACACTAGGACAGAAGCGCGGGCGATGGCGTTGGTCAGGTCTGCACCTTGCAGCAGACCCCCATATTGAACGCTAGCACCCAAAAGCGGCGCGATTTCTTTTTCGAAGTACGACGGATCCTCGATGGTACCGTAAAGCATGAGCGGGATCCCAGCAATCTTAGCTGCCTGAGCCGCCAGATGCGTCCCCTTGGTTGGCGTAATGCGGCCCATCCACACGGCGGTGCCATCGCCCTCTGGACGGAAAGGCCAGTCCGCAAGATCAATGCCATTCGGTACGACGCGGGCGAAGGGAGGGCCTCCCGCATCAAACCACGCTCCCAATTGCCGCTGCGAACAGGTGGTAAACAGCGACCACGGTGCCCCAGCATCGGCGACGGCACGCTTTAATACATCGAACGGCGGCACGTGCAGGGAGGTTACCATAGGGATCCGGTGCCGCGCGGCGAAGCGCGGGGGGAAGCGGTGCAAGGAGTTGTTATGAACCACGTCGAAACCGCCCTCGGCAAGACGCGGTAGGATCCGCTCGAACGCGGCATCCAGATGTCCCGTCAGCTCCGGCGTGCCGTGCCACTTATGCCAAGGAAATTCCTGATCATAGTGAACGTCCACGACCGGCTCGACCTTGCCACCCCAATTGCTGTCACCGGCGGCGAAAAGGGTCACATCATGACCCCGCGCTCGCAGGCCACGGCAGAGGTGCCAGCAATGGGCCTCCATCCCGCCCATGAAGGGGCGCGCGATGGGGAAGCGCACATGACCGATGACGGCGATTTTCATGAGCTTACTCCGCCGCGATGGCAGAGATACGGTCCTCGCCCGCTTGGGCAGCGGCGCGGCGCTGTTCCTCGGTATCAAGATCGCGCAGCAGCTTGTCCATCACCCGGCGGCTGTTGGCATAGGGCATATCGCCGGTCTGGCGGCACATTTCGAAATCCGTGTCATCAGGCGCGCGCAGAATGGTCAGCGCATCGTCGCTATTGTCGATCAATCCCATCAGGTGAAAGGCATGCAGCCAGTGCCCCATGGTGCGATGCCCCCAGCGGGTGGCGAAATATTCGGCGTTGCGCACCACGGCCTCCACATGGTGGATCGGCGGCATGCAGTGATCGTGATATTGGTGATAGACCTTGGCCCCCTTCATCCACCAGATGTCGATCCCGCGGGCGTCCAGCACGCGGCCAAAGTCTGTATCCTCACCACCATAGCCAAAATACCCTTCATCAAAGCCACCGCTGCGTTCCCAATCTGCGCGGTGCATGGCGAAGTTGAGCGACCAGAAACAGCGGTAATCCTCACAATAGCGCAGGCCTTCCACCGGAGGCCCCTGCCGGTCGGAGTGTTTGACCCCGATCTTGTCGAAGTGAGCGAAATCGAGGCCACCCTCCGTCGCCCCTTTGGGAAGATAGGCAACCTCACCCATGACCAACCCGCGACCATCGTGGCATGCCTCCGTCACATCGGCAACAAGCGCGGGGTGCGGAATGCAGTCGACATCGACAAAGGCCAGAACGGCGCCGCTTGCCTTCCCCGCCACCGCATTGCGCGCGGCGGCGAGGGGAAGCTCCCCATCGGAGCGGGTGACCTGGATTTGATGGATGGGAAAGGGCGCGTCGGGCAGCCCCTCGTAAGGCTCATCCTGCATGGCGGCGATCACCAGCTCGCGCGGGGGCACGGTTTGCGCGGCCAAGCCACGGATAACATTGTGCAAATGCGCCTCGCGGCCGCGGGCGATGGTTAGAACGGATACGTCACGCATGGTGAACCTCCTTTAAAGATATTGAAATTTCGGGGCGGTCCCAAAGGCGATCCGCCAGATTGCCGAGCCACTGCGCGGTGCGGCTCGCCGCGTCACTGTCCCCGGCCAAAGCCCGTTGTCGCGCGGGATTATGCAGGCTCTGCGCTTGCTCAATCGCGGCCCGCCAAGCATGGGCTGAGCTTGGCATATGCGGCAAATGCAGTGCGGCGCCCGCTTGGCCCAAGGCGCGCGCTTTCTCGACTTGCTCATCGAAATAGCGCCACTCAGGCACCACGATCCACGGCTTCGCAGCGGTGAGCACTTGGGCACAGGTGGTATTGCCCGTGGACGAGATCACCAGATCCGCCGCCGCGATATAGTCGGGCGCGTTGTCGACCCAGCCTTTGTGGATCAGGTTCGGCGGCAAGGTCGCATGCCAATCGCGCTGCACCTCTCCGATGGTGATCCAGTCCATCTGCGGATAGCTGCGCGCCGCGACGCCCAAGGCGGCCTCGGAAATGCCGTTGCCGCCGCCGCCACAGACCACCAGCGCCATGGGGCGTTTGCCCAGCTTAAGCGTCCCGCGGGCAACTTCGACCTTTGGCAGCGATACATTCACCCCCAGCCCCGGAGCGTAGTGAATTTTCTCCGCCCACGCGGCCCAACTCTCCTGTGCCAAATCCGCATGGAACGGGGCGAGCAGCCCCGCGGCGCCGTCATAAGCGGCACAATGCCCCGCATCGCTGCGGTCGCCATGCTGGAGGATTTTAACGTGTGGCACCGAGCAGAGCCGTGCCAGCTGCGCCACCTCGGCCGAGACATCGACGATCATCAGCTCCGGCGCCTCGGCGGCAAAGAACTGCGCCATGGCAGCCATCGCCTCGCGAATGCCGGACCAGCCAACAGGCGCACAATGGGTGGTGTCGGGCGTGTCGAGCAAGGCGGCACCCCGCGGCTCATCACCCCGCGCTTCAAACAGAGAGGGCAGCTTTTGCACCGTCACGTTGTCACGCAAAGTCGGGAAAATATCGTCGCGCGCACAGAAAATCCGCACCGGCCGCGCCTCGGGCAGCGCGTTGACGACGGCAGCGCAGCGTTCCGCGTGGCCCCGCCCTTGGTGATGCACGAAATAGCCGAAAGGCCGCAGGGGAACGTCAGGAAAATCACGCATGATTATTCGCCCGCCATCAGCATCGGCTGCGGTGTGCGGTAATATTGCACCCCATCCAGCACCCCCGCCGCATGTTTCAGCGAAGAGCGGTAGACCGAGGCCAGCCCATCCAGCTCCGCCAGCGCATTTGCGGGCAGCACGGCGTTCTCGAAGCGCGAGAGCATATCCAGATCATTGCCGCTATCCCCCGCCACGATCACGCAGTCGTCCGACATGCCACGCCGCGCCGCCTCGAACCGAATTGCGGCGGCCTTGCCGGCCTGTATGGGGATGATGTCGATGAACTTCTCGTGCGAAGGAATGATGCGGGCCAAGATCCCCGCCTGATGCAAACGCGCCTCGATCGCAGGCACATCGCTGATGGTGCCAAACAGGCTGACCTTCCACCGGCGCTGGTCATAGACCGGCTGGAAACGCACATTAGTGTCTTCCAACGCCGTACGCACTGCCGCCGCATCCCACTCCTGCGAGATCAACGCTGCATACTCCTCACACAGGGTAAAACCACTGCCGGAACGACGCCAAATCTCTGTGCCCGTAGAGCTGATGATCGTATCCGGCGCGGGCAAATCCCATTCCGCCAGCACCCGCTGCGCCTCTGCGATGGAACGTCCGGTGGCGACGGTGAAAGCAAAGCGCTCCCCCTCGCGCCCGAGCCACTGGGCAAAAGCCAGCGCACCATCGCGACACCCCGTTAACGTATTGTCGATGTCGCAGGCGAGTAGATGATCGTGTTGCTGAACAGCGACGGTTTGACCCTGCGGCCCGCGGACCACCCCTTCCATCACGGCTTGCGTACGCTTCGCCCATGCGTTCCAATCATAGGTTTGCCGCGCAATCCGCTGCGCCCGCCGAGCGGCCAGTTCCCGCTCCGGTGCCATCAGCACGTCACGCAGCCCGCGCGTCAGGCTCGCCGTGTCATATGGGTCAATCAACGCCCCAAACCCGAGCTCCGGCAGAATATCCGACGGCCCCCCTGATTGCGTCGCGACCAAAGGCACACCTGCCTGCGCGGCCTCAATCAGCGTCAGCCCAAAGGGTTCGTGAAGCGCCGGGTTGCAGAACACACCGCCCTCGGCCGCCAACGCATAAAGGTCGCCGATATCCTGCGCCGAGTGTTGCCGTGGCAGCGCCACCTTGCCCCAAAGATCATGTCGGTCGACCCCGTCAAACAGATCCGCGATGACCGCGTCGCGCTCGGTGCACCCCTGCCCCAAGCCATCCCGTAGCCCCGCGATAACCACAAGGTTCGCACGCTCTTGCAGCGTGCGATCAGACGCATAGGCATCGACCAACCGCCGCAGGTTCTTCTTCCGAATGGGCCGCGCAATGGCGAGGATGATGGGTTTACTCACATCCCTCAGAAACCCGCCCAGCATCTGCCGCGCCCGCGCCGCATCGCCCTGCTCGTCTACGCAAACCCCCGGCCCGATCCTATGCGCGCGCCCTTCCGCAGCCGGCACCAACTTCGGGATCTGCCGCTCCACCTCATCACGCGACGACGCGACAATCGCATCCGCCTCTGCCAGCGCACGCGTCTCGCGCGCAATCCGTGCCTCCAATTCCGCCGAGGGAGCCTCTCCCGGTGCCAACTTCTCCGCCCCCAACGAATGCGCGGTATAAAGCACCGGAATCCCGAACCTCTTCCGCGCCGCCAGCGCCAGTTCTGCCGCATCCGCAAAATGCGCATGGATCACATCCGGCCGCGCCGCACCCATCGCTTCAAGCGTCTCTAACAAGGCGTTTTGCAGCGAAGGAAGCTCCCCCACCAAATCACCCTTTTCCAAATACTCAGCCCGATCCGACGCCAGACGCAGCACCCGACACTTAGGCGCAATCCTTTCCTCGACCTGTGCAAAAACAACCCCCAACTCCGGCGCATCGAACAGCCGCGTCACGATCGTGACCTCTTCAATCTCAGGGAGTTTCGCCTGCGCCATCGCAGCGCCAAGAACATAGGCGATATGCCCACCGGTATCTTCCGTCATGCCGTACTTAACGGGCGGAGCGGATAGACACCCGCCCAGCGAAATATGCATGATGCGCATATCAGCCTCCAAAAATTTTGCGTTATTCAGAGCTGCAAAAACGCGAGCCTCGCAAAGATAACAGTAAAGTTACCTTATGGTTCCCGTCGGAATTGAGATTTGTTCTGGGTGAGTTTGAAAGCGCTTGTGCAGTAGGGTTGATCGCGCCCCTTCGCAACGGGTTCTTCCAGCTAGCATCTATCTCTTCACAAAAAAATTTCGGCAAGGCCTTAACCACCCGATAATGTCCCGGGTAGGCCCAAATCGTTTGGATGCCATGCAAATCTCGTCATTAATAATCGAATTTGTCCACCAACTGCTGGCAATAGGCTTTTCTGATGCGCGACATGAATGCACCTTGTTGAAGACCCATTTCTGCGCATGTTCTTTGAAACCATTCCGCGTCCTCGGGCAGGACTTTTAAATGTAACTGCCCCGTATAAATCGATCTCGGCCTACCTCTGGGCCTAGATGGATGATCGAATGGGCCTGACGTATCATGGTCTTGGGAGTCTTCGAGCTCCTCAATAACTAACTTCGCTACCTTTGCCATCAACGAACTCAACTGCTCTTCGGTACAAACAAGTCTGGTCATAGCTACAGATTTCTCCAAGATGTGGTTGCCAAATTTATGTATCACAACTGGATTATTCATAGTTTACTTCATAGCCGCAACCAAAGATTTGCTCCCTATGTCCAGAAATGGATACTCCACATATTGACCCTTTGTTAACTGCATTAGCCTCGGTTCTAAGAAAGCATCGTCGTGCGTTAGATATTTCCCAAGAGGAGCTGGCCCATAGGGCTGGGAGAAGTATGCGCTATGTATCCCTGCTAGAGCGAGGGAAGCACCAGCCAACGCTGGATACACTACGGCGTATGAGCGAAGTCTTTGGCATGCCCCTTAGCCAGCTCATTCTAGAAGCAGAAACGCAGATCTCGCAGGCGGATATTTAACCCCCTCAGCTTTGACACCTGAGGACATCCAGCGTTGAATATCAGTTTACCCTATTTGAGTAACTCAAGTAGGGTAAAGCCATGACAACGCCGGAACTCTGAAGAAGACCCACAGCCCATAAGTACTTTTGTTAAATGATAAAATGGTGCGGCCTAATGCGATTGAAAATGCCCAACTAGGGCGGCCAACTTCCCGGACAATCCATCAAATGCGAACTCACGCAAGAACGCCCGCTCCTTCAATGCAGTGTAGTCCGCAGGTACTAAATCCACGTCTCGGGCTATCTCATCAAACAGATCGCGGATCGCCTCGACCTGACTGAGGATGACCCTTTCTGCTCGTCCCTGATCCAACCCAAAACTACCGGCCGCATCCAACGCCAAAGAAAGGTTCGCGCGGTGATCTGTCCCACGTACCGCCATGGCCTGATTGGCCTCATATGACGCCCGCGGGCGCGGGTCGACGTCGTAGGCCGGCGTCAACTGAAGCTGTTTCCCCGTCCAGAATCCAGCGTGGTTGCGGGCATGGTCATCGGTATTACCGACGAGAATGTTGAAGCACATACGCGTGAATAATTCTTGCAGATCCGCGCTTGGCGTGACGCTCGCTCTGCGCAGATGGGTAGCAAGATCCTCGTAGCTGGCGTAGCGCCCCTGAAGCTCGCTGAGCCCAAGGATGGTCAACGCAGATACCATTGCGCGCCGTGTCCAGCCCTGGCCCGTATTGATCCGATCGAACCGCTCGATCAGCAAGACATCTTTGCCCATGACCTGGCGAAGCTCGACGGGGGCGACATTCATACCGCAGGCCTGTGCAATCTTCATCGCGATATATTCGCCTTTCACCACTGAGTGCTGATCGTTGGAGGCGCTGAATTTCGCAATCATCTTGCGATTGCCATCCGTGACCTGCGCCTTGGGCCGTGCCCCGCCGATAGACGTCCCGTGGCGCAAGGCTTCGTCCAGCTCCAGCGGCAAGGGCACGCCACGTTCCACAAGATCCGCAGCCTCTATAAGGGTCGAGAGCGCAACCTCCCCCGCCAGTCGCGGCACGTAGTCTGTCGCGGATGTTTGAAAGTCCAGCGCGCCAATCCGGTCGGAGCCGGATTGCAGCATATAGTTCATCTCATCGAGCGCATCGAGGTCCATGACGATGCCCTTCGCACCGGTCAACCGGTTGATAATGACCCGGCGTCCCCAAAAATCAGGGGCCCCGTCGCGCAGGCAACCTGCGATCTGCAGCGGGGCGGCGGGCACGTGGATCTGCTCAACCAAGGGCAGCTCTGGCAGGAAAATCGGAATCGCATCGGGATTGTGCAGATAGGTTTTACCGTAGGTGAATTGGTGCAGCTGACCCACAAGATCGACACGGCCAGCGACCACAGGGTCGGTTGCACCGGGCAAAAAGATCCAGACATAAAGGGTCTTGGTCGGTTTCAGCACGTCAGAAGTCATTGTCTATCTTACCGCGGCTGGCTTGGAAGGCGCGCTGACGCAACAGAGCATTTGTCCGCCGTTCGGTGGCGAGCCGCGTGGTCAGCCGTTCGTCATCTTCCTCAAATAGCGGGACACCAAGGATGGTGGCGATTTCGAAAACGGCACCGAGGGAAACGGTCATGTCCCCCTTTTCCACCCGTGACAGCAGCGGGCGAGAGACCCCTGCCCGTTCCGCCAGTTCCTGCGCGGTCATGTTCCGCTCTAGCCGCGCTGCGCGGATCATCAGCCCCAAAAGCTCTGAAGCCTTTCGGGCGGTTGGCGAATAGGGGCGTGTTGGTTTGGTCATTGGAATCCAGTATAATTTGCAATATCTATATTACATAATGCGACGCAATGATACTTATACGTTACAATACTTCAAATTCACACCAAGTTTTATCATCGTGGTCCCGCCTGGCTTCGACTTCGCGGTTACCCCTGCCGCTATAGCGTCCCTTGCCACCCCTCCCTCACAGCCTACCTGACACTCGTAAGCAAGAGGGGCCTCCATGACAGCACATCGCTATGTTTTCGTTGGCGGGTTGCACCGCTCCGGCACCAGCCTCGTGGCGCGGCTGATCGGTGGTTTGCCCGGTGTCAGCGCGATCAACGCCGCCCCCGTACCGGAGAATGAGGGCGTCTATCTTCAAGGCGCGATCCCGCACACCGCGCGGCATGGTAGCCCCATGCATTTCGCCACCGACCCCGCGCAGCACCATATCGAAGGATCGCATTTCGACAGGTTAGAGACGCAAATGCGGCTGGAACGGGACTGGGCACCGTATTTTAACGACGCCCCGTGGCGGGTCGAGAAGTCGCCCGTAAACCTGACGCGGATGCGTCTGTATCAGCAGCTTTTCCCCCTGTCGCAGTTTGTCGTCGTGACCCGCCATCCGGAGGCGGTTGCCGCGGCCACCTCTAAATGGGTCAACATGAACCCCGCTGTGATGATGGACCACTGGCTAGATGCTCATATCATCGTGCAACGCGACATCGATTACCTGCATGCCGTGATCACCATCCGCTACGAAGATCTCATCGACAACCCCACCGTGACATTGGCGCGTTTGGCCGCGTTTCTTGATGTGGATACGGTGCCCGCGCCGTCCGATATCCGCGATGGCAATCAAGACTATGCAGGGACGAGCACGCTCTCCCCCGCTCAAGCGGAGCGCGCTTCTGCGTGGGGATATGGCTCGGGCTTGCAGGTTCAGCCTTGGGTTGGCGTAACCCGCCACCCTTTGCGGCGCATTGCCGAGAATGTTGAGGCGGCGGCGGGTGGCGCACCGTCGACCTAACTGCGGCTTGATAAAAATAAGACGCTAGGCCGCATATTAGAGACACATGCTGTCGACCAACGCCCCCATTACACACCTCCTCCCGCCTCCCATTCTCACCTCAGTTGCACACAAGACGGAACTTTATCCCGCACACGAGGTTCAATCTTAAATAGCAATTTTCGACCATCGTTCTCTTCCGCAACCCCGCTTCCCTCCACCTGAGGGCCCAACAACGCGCCAAGTGAAAGAGACGCAACACGATCCGCGACGGCGCGGTCCTGCGCTGCCGGTGAGACTTGGCTTCCCGAAAGGCTGCGCAGATGAATATTCGTACTCAGGTAAAGACCCACTCCCACACGGCGACCCCTTTTGCTGCGACGCGGATCGCGGACAATGTGCTCGACCTTATTGGCCAGACGCCGATGGTGCGCCTGCCCCGCTACCTAGACCGCGAGGATGTTAATCTGGTCGCCAAGGTCGAGGCGCTGAACCCCGGTGGCAGCGCCAAGGACCGGCCCGCGCGGCATATGATCGAACGCGCTTTGGCGGATGGTCGGTTGCAGCCCGGCGATACGGTGGTTGAATCCTCCTCGGGCAATATGGGCATCGGTCTGGCACAGGCCTGTGCGGTGCATGGGCTGCAGTTTATCTGCGTTGTCGACCCCAATGCGCAGTCCCAAAACGTGGCGATCATCCGCGCCTTGGGGGGCCAGATCGAGTTGGTCGATCACGCGCCTGACGGTGATTTCCTCGCCGCGCGACTGGATCGGGTCGCGGCCCTTTTGGAGGAAGACTCCCGCCGTTTCTGGCCCAATCAATATGCAAACTTGGACAATCCAGAGTCCCACGAACTCGGCACCATCGCCGAGATCGACGCGGCGCTTGGCGGGCAGATCGATGTGCTTTTCGTCGCCTGTTCCAGCACCGGCACGGCGAGGGGGTGTCGCGATTACCTGCGCCGGATGGGCCGCAAGACGAAGGTCGTCGCGGTGGATGCCATGGGCAGCACGCTCTTCAACGGCACCGCGGGCCCGCGCAAGATCTCGGGCATGGGCGCGGGTCGTATCCCCGAGCTGGCCAATGGGCAGGAGTTTGATGACCTCGTTCGTGTCTCCGACGTGACCTGCGTTGCCGGCTGCCGCCGCGCCGTTGCGCGCGAAGGTCTGCTAGTCGGCGGTTCCGGCGGTGGTGTGCTTGAGGCGGTGCGCGTGATGCAGGATGAGCTTGCCGGGCTGACCGTCGCCGCAATCATCCACGATTCCGGCTCTCGCTATCTGGGCACCGTCTTTGACCCCGAATGGGTCGAGCGGGAACTGGGGATTTGCGAGGCGGACGTGACCGCATTGGCAGGATTGGCCCCTGCGGATTCATGAGCGAGACAGAGATTGCCATCGTCGGCTGCGGGCCCAAGGGGCTCTATGCGCTTGATAGCCTGTGCGAGGCGGCGCGGCGCAAACCGCAGCACCGGTTTACCGTCCATATTTTCGAACCCTCGGCGCATCCCGGGGCGGGGGCGATCTATAATCCGCGCCAGCCGGAGGTGCTGCTGATGAACTTCCCCGCTGGTCTGATCAACGCTTGGACGGGCGGGCGCGGGCCGTCGTTTCTGGAATGGGCGGCGAGCAGCTCGAAGCCCGTCGATGCTGGCGACTATGTGCCCCGTGCGCATGTGGGGCGGTATCTCTTCTGGAGCTTTGAGCGTGTCGTCGCACAAGCCCCGTCGAATGTGAGACTAATACGGCATACAACGCGTGTCGAGACGGTGAACCGCAGCGGGGATCAATGGCACATCTCCCCCCAAAACATCGCCGTTGATCACGTTCTAATCACGACCGGTCACCAAGACGGGTTTCGCCACAGTGCGACAGAGAAGCGCAACCATATCCCCTCCCCCTTCCCTATTGACCAGCGTCTGACCCAAACCGCCGTGCCGCCCAACTCTACGGTGCGCTGCAAAGGTTTCGCGCTCACCTTTATCGATACGATGCTCGCACTGACCGAAGGGCGCGGCGGGGTCTTCACCCTCTCCGCCACTGGCTATACCTATACCCCAACGGGAAAAGAGCCGCACCACATCGCCCCCTTCAGCCGCAGTGGTCGCCCGATGCGCGCCAAGGTCGAGGCGGCATTGTTCACGCAGCCGAAAGACGACGCCTTTTGGGACAATCGACGCGCCGAGCTTTCGCAGATCCTGCGCAGCCCAAACGCTACCTTCACCAACCACGTGTGGCCCGCGTTTTTATCATTCGCCGATCAGGTTCTGGGCAACCCCTCAGGTACCAGCACAGATTTCTTCGCCCACCGGACCGAGACGACCTTTACCCCCGACGAAATCCTCCAAGACCTGCGCGTCGGCTATGACATCGCCTTGGGGCGCCGCGCCCAGGACAGCGCTTGGGCCTTGGCCGAGGTCTGGCGTCGCTGCTATCCGCAACTGATCAACTGGATAAGTCACCGCGAGTTAACCCCCGACGACGCCCACCACTTCCGCCAGATCGCGGCAGAGATGGAGCGGCTCGCCTTCGGCCCGCCCGCGCAGAATATCGGCAAGCTGATTACGCTGGAACAGGCGGGCATCGTAAGCTTTGACCATATGTCAGGCGAGGCCGAGGCAGATGTGACGATCAATGCCACGATCCCACCCGCTGGCGGTGCCGAGCTTGCCGCCCCGCTCGACGGTCTTTTGCGCGACGGGCACCTTAGTATCGGCACAATGGGCGGTGTTAGGGTCGATAAAAACGCGCATGCCCTCACACGCGACGGCACCGCCAAGGGCCTCTCCGTCATCGGCCGCGCCACCGAAGGCTGCGTGCTTGGCAATGATACGTTGTCGCGGTCCCTGCATGATCTTCCCGAAAACTGGGCCGCCGCCGTCGTGCAAAACGCCCGCCAATCCAACGCGCTGGAGCCTTCCCTATGACCATACCCCCATCGATCTTCAGCCCCTGCCACGGCGTCGTGCCCCTGCGCCCGCGGCTGGAAAACTGGATGGCAGAGCTGTTGCAAGACAGCCCCCGTCTCGACGCGCTGACCGACCGCTTCGGCGCGCCGCTCAACATCCAGTCGGTCGATCCCTTCCGCCGCAATATCGCGCAGCTGACCGATTGTGTGACCGATTATGGCCTGCGCTTCCTGCCCATGTTTGCGCGTAAGGCGAATAAATGCCTCAGCTACGTGCAGGCCGCGCGGGATATGGGCATCGGCATCGATACGGCCAGCCATACAGAGGTGGAACAATGCCTCGAACAGGGTCTGCCGGGTGACCGGATCGTCTGTACCGCGGCCGTTAAGGATCGTGCGCTGATGACCCTTTGTGTGGGTGGCGGCGTGACTGTGATCCTTGATAATGAGGATGAGCTGGAGCTGTTGGAGGACGTTGCCGAAGGCGCGACCAAACCCGTCTCTGTCGGCCTGCGCCTCAACGGGTTTGAGCGTGACGGGACGAAGCTTTATTCGCGTTTCGGCTTTCCGCTGACGCAGGTCCCTACCCTCGCCGCGCGTATTGGTGCGTCTGAGACACTCCGCCTCGACGGGCTACACTTCCATCTCAACGGCTATAGCGCCGAGGATCGCATCGCCGCGATTCTGCAAACGCTGCCCCTGATCTACAAGATCAAGGGCGACAGCACCGCGCCCTTCTTTCTTGATATCGGCGGCGGCATCCCGATGAACTACCTCGACGACGCGGCAGATTGGGAGGCATGGCTGGCCCAGCTTGACCGCGCCATCGCCGGTGACCGCGCCCCCATCACCCAGCATAACGACGGGTTAGGGCGCAATGCGGGCGGCGAGGGCAAGGTCGACAGCTACCCCGTTGCCCAAATGCTGGTGCAAGAAGACTGGATGCGCCGCATTCTCGACCACATGGCCGACGGTCAAACCGTGGCAGCACATCTGAGGGATGCGCATATCTCACTACGTTGCGAGCCGGGGCGCTCGCTGCTTGACGGTTGCGGCATGACCCTCGCCCGCGTCGCCTTTTGCAAACGCGACAGCGCCGGCACCCCCGTGATCGGCGTGCAAATGAACCGCACCCAGTCCCGATCCGGCTTCGCTGAATTTGCGCTTGATCCGCTCATGGTCCCCGCCCCCGGTCCGCGCAAGGAACCTATCGAAGGCTACCTCGCCGGCACCTATTGCACCGAAAGCGAATGGCTGACGCGGCGCAAAATGTCCTTCCCCCAAGGCGTCAAACCCGGCGACCTGATGATCTTTCCCAACACCGCCGGCTACCTAATGCATTTCCTCGAAAGCCGCTCGCACCAGTTCCCACTGGCGCGGAACGTGTTTGTGACGGAAGGGAATGCGGGGGCCGTCGCGCTGGATGATATCGACGCGGGGTAGTCGCCCTTAGAAGGCGTGGACAATCTCTGATACCAATGCGGCGGTGTTCTTGACGTTGAACTTCCGCATCAGCCGCGCGCGATGCACCTCTACCGTCCGGTGCGAGATATTAAGCGCCTCGCCAATCTCGCGCGAGGTGCGGCCGTTGACCAAGTGATGCGCCACCTCGCGTTCCCGCGGGCTGAGGTCGACAGAACGATAGCTCTTGTCCGCGATCTTCTCGAACGACCAAATCATCAGCGAAAACGGATCCTGCGGGGATAGCGTCGCCCCCTTGGCCTGGACCCAAAAGATCGTCTTATCCGACGCCTGCATAAAGCGTTCGTCTTCGTAATGCGTATCGCCCGTCTCGCGCATACGTGCCTCGCAACGCTCACCGATCTGGTTGAAATCGGCGGTCGATGGGTAAAGCCGCTGAACCGACCGGTTGATCAGATCGGCCCTTGTGTAGCCGAACAACCGTTCCACCGCCTTGTTGGCCTCGATGATGCGGCGATAGCGCACGATGATCTGCGCCACGGGTGATTCCTGAAACCCGAGGCTGGAGGCTTTTTGTGTGGTAGAGGTGTCGATCATCTGCATTTCTACTTAATCCACTACGTAGTGATACGTATCATATTACGTGTTTCTACCAATAGATCGCGGATCGCACATCCGTAAAATGATCCTCATATCAGGGAGGATGTTATGACCACCGGAGTTTCCATCGTCGGGAGCGGCCACACGCAATTTGGCCGACTGCAAGAAAACCTTGAAGAGCTGATCGTCGCCGCAACGCGCGAAGCGGTCGAGGCCTCCGGCATTGATCCCAATGATATCGACGCTGTTTTTCTGGGGCATTTCAACTCCGGCATGGTGACGGACGGTTTCGCGTCCTCGCTGATTCATCAGGCCTATCCGCAGCTGCGGTTCAAACCCGGGATGCGGGCCGAAAACGCCTGTGCCTCGGGCTCGGCCGCGATCCATGCGGGGATGAACATGATCCGCGCAGGGCAAGCGCGCACGGTGCTTGTCGTCGGCGCGGAAAAGATGACCAGCCGCAGTACCAAAGAGGTCACGCAGGCGCTGGCCGGTGCGGGATACCAGAATGATCCGGCAGAGGCTTCGCTGAGCTTCCCGCAAGTCTTTGGCGTGGCCGCGCGCGACTATGATGCGCGCTATGGCAGCCCACTGGACGCGATGGCCAAGATCGCGGTGAAGAACCACGCCAATGCGATGTCCAACCCGCTGGCGCATATGCATAAAGAGTTCACCTTCGAACATTGCAGCACCGTGTCCGATATGAACCCCGAGATCGCGCCGCCCCTCCGGTTGACCGATTGCTCGCTGGTGACCGATGGCGCCGCTGCCCTGATCCTCACCACCGACGAAAACGCGGCCAATTTCCCGAAATCCGTGGCCATGCGTGCAGCGGAGCATGTGAATGATTTCCTGCCCATGTCGCGCCGAGATTTCCTTGCATTCGAAGGCCCCGAACGCGCCTTCGCGCAGGCTTTCAAAGCGGCCAATGTCGCACTCGAAGATATCGATTTCGCCGAGGTCCACGACTGCTTTACCATCGCAGAACTGCTGACCTACGAAGCGATGGGGCTCGCCCCCAAGGGTCAGGGCGCGCGCGCATTGGAGGATGGCACGGTATTCCGCGGCGGCGCGCTGCCGGTGAACCTGTCGGGCGGGTTGAAGGCCAAGGGCCACCCCGTCGGCGCGACAGGCGTTTCCATGCATGCGCTGGCCTTCCGTCAGCTGACCAACCAAGCCGGTGATTTGCAAGTCCCCGGCGCCGAACTGGGGCTGTTGTTCAACATGGGCGGCTCTGCTGTGGCCAACTATGTTTCGGTGCTCGAAGCGCGCAAGGTCTGATTACATATGAATATTTCTGAATGGCTGCTTCAGGCCGCACGGGTGTCCCCCGATGCGCCGGCAATCCGCTGCGGCTTGGATCTGCACGCGACCTACGGGCAGTTCGCGGCGCGTAGCGCGGGCATGGCAACCTATCTCTCGGACACATTGGGCATCCGCAAAGGCGAGCGCGTGGCGCTGTTCATGCAGAACTGCCCTGAGTATCTGGAGATCCTGCACGCGGTTTTGTGGATGGGCGCAATTGTCGTGCCGATCAATTACAAGCTGCACCCGCGCGAAGCGGCTTGGATCATCGGCGATGCCAAGGCCCGCGTTGTCGTGACCCAAACCGGCACGGTGTTCGCGAGCGGCATCGAGCTTTCCGACAAATGCAATGAACTTGGCATCCACGATCCCGCGCTGACCGTTGCGGCACAATCCAGCGCGGAAATCACGCCCCCCGTCAACACGGGCAAAGACGATGTGGCCTGGCTCTTCTATACCTCGGGGACCACGGGGCGGCCCAAGGGGGTGATGACCACCCACGGAAACCTCATCGCGATGTCGCTGGCCTATGCGATGGATGTGGACAGCCCCACCGCCCGCGATAATTCGCTTTATGCAGCACCTATGTCTCATGGCGCGGGGCTCTATCACTTCCCCATCATCCGCGCGGGTGGCTGCCATGTGATCCCCCAGTCCGGCGGGTTCGATCCGGCCGAGATCGCAGAGCTGGCGCTGGCGCTGGAAAACCTCGTGTTTTTCGCCGCCCCCACGATGATCAAACGCCAGATCGCCCATGCGCGTGCCACGGGCTATGACGGCACGGGCATCAAGACCATCATCTATGGTGGCGGTCCGATGTATCTCGCCGATATCGAAGAGGGGCTGGCCGTCTTCGGCGCGCGGTTTGTCCAGATTTACGGCCAAGGCGAATGCCCCATGACCATCACCGTCCTGCCCCGCGATCTTGTGGCAGACACCGCCCACCCCAACGCCGATGCGCGGCGCGGGTCGGTCGGGTTTGCGCAGGCGGGCGTGCAGGTGCGGGTCGTTGACAGCGACATGCGCCCCCTGCCCGCGAATGAGGTTGGCGAGGTCGTCGTCTCCGGCGACGCGCTGATGAAAGGGTATTGGGGCAATGAAAAGGCCACCGCAGATACGGTCGTTAACGGCTGGCTGCGCACGGGCGACTTGGGGTCGATGGATGCCGACGGCTTCCTAACGCTCACCGACAGGTCGAAAGATGTGATCATCTCGGGCGGGACAAATATCTATCCACGGGAAGTGGAGGAGACCCTTCTGGCCCATGAAAACGTGTCCGAAGTGTCGGTGATCGGTGTGCCCAGTCCGGAATGGGGCGAGGATGTCGTGGCCTTTGTCGTTGCAACGGGCCATGGCCCCTGCGACGCGCCGCAGCTTGATGCCTGGTGCAAAAGCCGCATGGCCTCGTTCAAGAAGCCGAAGACATACCACTTTGTTCAGGATCTACCCAAGAACAGCTACGGGAAAGTCCTGAAAACCAGCCTGCGCGAACGTATTGCGCAAGAGCTGGAGGGAGAGCATCAGGCCTGAGCCGCGGTGCAGAACAACGCGCGTCAGCCTTTGACGCGCAGATCGGGAGAGAGAAACATGAAACGCAGAACATTCCTAAAAACCGGTGCCGCCGCCGCATCGGGTGTCTTTACGCTGGCCGCCCCCTCGCTGGCGCTGGCCGCAACATCGCTCAAGTTCGACAGCTACGTGTCGGATTCCGCGGGCCCCTCGTGGATCGACCGCTGGTATCTGGACGAACTGGAAAAACGCACCGAAGGCGAAGTCACCATCCGCCGCTACTGGTCTGGGTCGCTGAACAAGGTGGGCGAACATCTGGGTGCCGTGCGCGACGGTACTTCCGAGATGACGTTGATCTCGCCCGGATACTACCAGTCTGAACTGCCCGTGACTCGCGGGTTGGAATGGTATTTCCGCATGAACCGCGCCGACGCGCTGCAAAAGGTCTGCCGTGATGTCTACGATCAATTCAACCCGCTGCGCGCGGAATGGGAAGATCGTCACCGGTCGAAAGTGCTCTACTGGACCAACTGGAACTACGCGCCGCTGATCTTGCGCGACCCGATCACCTCGCTTGAAGACATCAAAGGCAAACGCATCCGTGCTTACGGTGTTTCTGCCGATGTGGTCGAAGCGCTTGGCGGTACGGCCGTCGCCATGGCCGCACCCGAGGTGTATCAAGCGCTGGAGCGTGGCATTCTCGACGGGGTCTACGGGTTCGATTTCGTGACCGCGGTCGCCTATAAACTGCATGAAATCGCGCCGCAGTTTTACGATATTGGCGACGGCCCCCACGCCCCCGCTGCAACGATCATGAACAAGCGGGTGTATGACGGGCTTCCCGACGACGTGCGCAAGATCTCGGACGAGATTGTCGATGACATCTATGGCGGCCAGTTCAGCGCGATCTACGAAGACGTGCTTGCGACCTATGTCAAAACCGCCGAAGCCGAAGGCGTGACGCTAAGCACCGTTTCTGACGAGCAAAAGGCCATGGCCAAGGATCTGATCCAGCCCGCGCAGGTGAATTCCTGGCTTGAGGATACCGCGAAACCCGCAGGTATCGATGGCGAAGAAATGCAGTCCTTGATTGATGCCGCGATCAAGAAGTACGACGCCGAAGCAACGCTGAAACGCCCTTACGAGATCAGCCAGGCATCTTAATCGGCTCGGGCGATCGCATTTTGCGAAGGATTAAATCATGCAAACGATCAACAGTTTACTGAAAATCGTGTCCGATGCGCTTGGTGCGGTCGCCATGTTGTTTCTCGCGTTCCTTGTGTTAGGCACCACGCTTGACGTTTTGGTGCGTGCCCTCACGGGGAGCCCGATCACCGGCGTTTTTGAATTCACCGAACTGGCGCTGGTCATGGTCGTCTTTCTGGGCGCGGGATGGGCGCAACGGGACGATGCCCATATCCGCGTCACCGTTTTGACAGAAAAGCTCTCCCCCGCCGCCCGCGCCCGTGTTGTCGCGTTGGCCTGGGCGGTCGGGGCGCTGGCATTGCTGATGCTCGCCATCCCCGCCACGCATGAGGCGATCTATTCCGTCTCTATCCGGGAATTCCGCTGGGGTTACGTCAAGATCCCGATCTGGTGGACAAAGGCCAGCTTGGCTGCGGGTCTGTGGTTCGCCTTCATCCAGATGGCGATCCAATCCCTCCAACTTTTTCTCTTCGGGGAGCCTGCTGAGACAAAGCAGGCGTCACCCGATCTTCACTGACGTCAGGAAGCCCCGATGGATCCGTCCTTTGCCCCCTATATCGCCGTCGCGCTGATCATCCTGCTGATGGCATTCGGCGCGCCGGTCTTTGCCGCGCTGGCGCTGTCCGGCGCTGTCGGTATCGTCTTGGTCGAGGATTTCGCGTTTCTGATGACGCGGCTCAAATCGATCTCATACTCCACCACCGCCGTTTATACGCTGACGATCATCCCGCTGTTCATCCTGATGGGCAGTTTCGCGCATCACGCACAGGTGGGTAAAAAGCTGTTCGACGTTGCCAGCCGCTGGGTCGGGCATCTGCCCGGTGGGTTGGCGATGGCCGCGATCCTGACCAGCGCCGGTTTTGCGGCCACATCGGGGTCAAGCGTCGCCACTGCCGCCACCGTAGGCTCCGTCGCGATCCCCGAGATGAAGAAGGCGGGGTATCAGGGCAGCCTTTCGGCCGGCGCAGTCGCGGCTGGTGGCGTGCTGGGTGTACTTATCCCGCCAAGCGTCCTGCTGATCTTCTATGCCGCACTGACCGAGACCTCGGCAGGCAAGATGCTTGTGGCGGGGTTCCTGCCGGGGCTGCTGACCGCGATCATGTTCATGGTCGGCATCTATTTCATCGCCCGTCGTGGCGATATGCGCCACGCGGTCACCCCACGCGCCAGCTGGGGCGAGGCCGTGCGCGAAACGGGCAAAGCATGGCAGGTCATGGTGCTGTTCATCGTCGTGATGGGCGGCATCTATCTGGGCCTCATCACCCCGACAGAGGCGGGCGCCGTCGGTGCCTTTGTCGCCCTGATCATGCTGCTCATGCACCGGCCAAGCTGGCCCGGTATGCTGGGCCGTATCGTGGCGAGCTTCCGGTCCACCATAGACACCACAGTCATGATCCTCTTCACCATGATCGGCGCCGCCGTCTTCAGCTATTTCCTGACGTTGATCCAGGTGCCCAACCAACTGGCCGAGGCGGTCGTTGGCTCTGGTCTGCCGCCGTATTTCATCGTCGCGATGTTGCTTTTGGTCTTTGTACCTTTGGGGATGTTCCTCGATGCCTTCTCGATGATGGTCATCACCATCCCGATCATGTTCCCGACGATCCAGTCGCTCGGCTTTGATCCGATCTGGTTCGGCATTCTCGCCGTCAAGATGTGCGAGATCGGGCTCATCACGCCGCCCGTGGGGCTGAACTGCTATGTCATCGCCGGTATTGATCGCGAAACACCCCTGCCCCAGATCTTTCGCGGTGCGCTGTGGTTTGTCCTGCTCGAGGTCATCACGATCATGATCCTCTTTGCCTTCCCGATCATCACCACCATCCTGCCGAACTGGATGGGGTAAGGCTTTAACCGGCGCGCCCTCAGCAGACGCGCCGGTGGCCTATCTCACGCCCGCGGTTCGCTGCGCAGACCCTTGTAGATCGTGTAGCACATCACCAGCATCAGGATGCTGAACGGTACGCCGGTGGCCGTGACCCCTGCTTGCAGCGCCGACAGCCCGCCGCCGATCAGCAGGACAATTGCGATCAGCCCTTCGACCACACACCAGAAGATCCGCTGCGGCACCGGCGCGTCGATCTTGCCGCCTGCGGTGATCGTATCAACCACCAGCGAGCCGGAATCCGAGGATGTCACAAAGAACACCAGCGCCAACACGATCGCGATGGTGGATGCGGTCTTGGTAAACGGCAGCTCGTTCAACATGCCAAAAAGGCTCAACTCGGGCGAATAGCTGTCGATGACATTGGCTTTGACCAGCGAAGTCTCGGGAGAGGTCAGGATCTGGTCGATGGCGATGCCGCCAAAGACACCCATCCAGACAAAGATGATCAACGACGGGATCAGCAGAACGCAGACGATGAACTCCCGCACCGTGCGCCCTTTGGAGACGCGCGCGATAAACATGCCGACGAAAGGCGCCCAGGATACCCACCAAGCCCAATAAAACGCCGTCCACCCTTCGCGGTAGGCATCATCCCCGCGGCCAAAGGGGTTCGATAGCGGGATCAGCTCTTGCGTGTAGGCGATCAGGCCGGTCCAGAAACCGCTAAGGCCGATCAGCGTCGGCCCTGCGAAAAGCACGAAGAGGAAGAACAGGATCGCGACGCCCATATTAACCTCGGACAGCACCTTCACCCCGCCATCCAACCCGCGCCAGACCGAGACAAGGGCGACAGCCGTGACCAGAATGATGATGATCACCTGAACATTCGTCGAAATCTCGAGCCCGAAGGCAAAGTTGAACCCCGCATTGGCCTGCTGCGCGCCAAGACCCAGCGATGTGGCCAAGCCAAACAGCGTCGCAAAAACCGCCAGAATGTCGATGATATGGCCGGACCAGCCCCAGACCCTTTCGCCCAGAATCGGATAGAAACACGACCGGATCGAGAACGGCAGACTCTTGTTATAGGTGAACAGCGACAAGGCCAGCGCCATGATCGCGTAAACCGCCCAACCGTGCAGACCCCAGTGATAGAAGGTCGCGGCCAGCCCCATGGCGCGGGCAGCCTCTACATTCTCGGCAATGATCGACCCGTCCGCGGCAATGGGCGACGGCACCCCAAGCGGGCCCGAGACGTTCATATGATAGACCGGTTCCAGCACGCCAAAGAACAGCAGCCCGATGCCCATACCGGCGGCGAAAAGCATCGCAAACCACGCGGGGTAGGAATATTCCGGCACCGCATCCTCGCCGCCTAAACGCACCTTGGACATGGGCAGAAAAATCAGCACGATGCAGAAAATGACAAAGAAGTTCACGATAATCATGAACATCCAGTCGAGCTTGGTGGTGGCGAAATCACGCACCGCGAGGAAGACAGCCCCCGCTTGATCGGGAAAGATCATCGTCAGCAGCACAAAAACCACCGAGGTGAGCCCCGAGATCACGAAGACAGGGTTGTGTATGTCAAATCCGATAGGGCCAAGGCTGCCGTCGATATTGTCCTGACCGACCTCGAAATCAGTCTCTATCTCGCCGTTATCTGACATGGGGTCGGTCATGCTCTCTCCATTCCTATGGCTTATTATTGGTGTCTTACGCGCACAAACTTGCGTGTCCCTAAGGGTGAACTAGATCGCCTTACGGGAATGTCCTGCATAATTTGTGGTATGGGTTGAAAGCCTGAAGCCCCTCACAGCCGGAAAACGGAGCGCCGAAGATGTGCAACCTCTACGCCAATACCCTCGCCCCGACCCTCATGCGGCAACTGTTCAAAGTGCGCCCCGAAAATGACCAACTGGGCAATGCCGAGCCGCTGACCGCGATCTTCCCTAAGGGCACGGCACCCATCGTGGCGCTGGACGACGATGGAAACCGCGTGCTGCGCAATACGCATTGGGGGTTCGTGCTGCCGCAAACCTCCAAGAAAACCGGCAAGCCGATCCAGCCCAAGGCGGTGAACAACGCACGCGATGATAAGCTGCGCAGCTCGCCCTTCTGGAAGGCCAGCTTTACCGAACGCCGCTGTCTGATCCCCGCCTCCAGCTTTTGCGAGGCGAAGGGACGCAACCCGGCGACCTATGTCTGGTTTGGCGTGAGCGGCAACACCCCGCGCCCGCCCTTCGCCCTCGCCGGGATCTGGCGCAGCTTTGCGGGCAACTACGGGACGGCGTATCGCGAGCTCACCACATCCTCGATGATCACGACGACCCCGAATGAACTGGTGAAGGACACCCACCCTGACCGGATGCCCGCGATCCTGGCTCCTGAAGATTACGAGGCATGGCTTACCGCACCGGCAGAGGACGCTTTCCGCCTGATTAGACCCTATCCCGCGGGAAAAATGGTGATCCACCAGCAGGGCGAAGATCTGAAATCAGACCACGGCGGTCTATAGGGCGGCCTACCCCTCTTCGGGGCGCAGGGTGTAGCCCTTGGCCCAGTCTGCAAATGTCTCGTCGAACTGATCCTGCGGCACATGCTCCAACCCCGGCAGCTCGCGCAGCAGAATGTCGAGGTTGCGACGGTCCTGCACCGACATCTCCGGATGCGCCCTCAGCTGCGCCAGCTTCTGCGGCAAGCGCCGTTCCTCGCGCACCGTGCTGAAATAGAGCGCATAGGGAATGGCCTTGATCTGCGCGACAAGCGTGGCGAGTTGCGGCAACAGGATCTGGCTGAACTGCGTCGTGCCGGGTGGATGCACATCCGACAGCGCCAGAATGGCCCGCCCGGTGGAGACTGCTTGGGTCGTGGAGTAGACAAAACTAACCGACAAGGTCAGCACCACCATCCCCGACACGCCGATAAACGTCGCCACCACACCCCAAAGCGCGCCGCTGCTCTCATACGTGCCGCCGCCAAGGGTCGACAGCAAATGCCCGGCATAGATCGCTTTCTCCAGCAGACCCGCCGGCGCGTCCGAGCTTTGCGAAACCACCGATCCCGCCTGCCCCGACAGGATCAGCGTCCAGCTGAGGCACATCAAGATAATCCACGCCGCCCCGATGCTGACCACCACAAGCGGGCCGCAGACACGATGCACCCAATTCTGTTTTGGCAAACAACGGATAAGGTAAAACGTCCCCCGCGCCACCCGTGGGGCCAGCGGGCCATTGGCCCCCACCCCCAGCGTCGACATGACGACATCTGCCGTCACCACCAGCAATAAACAGATGCCAAGGATCGCTGATATCATCGCCATGCTCCCTCACGTCCAGGCCGGGCGGCCCCATAGGAAATGGCAGCCCGATCTGCATCAGGCTGCCACACGTTGTTTCAAATTGCGCAGACCTTATGCCTGCTCACCAAAATCACGCCGCCGCGCGGTCAGGCGTCAGCCCGCCCAGCTTCTCGCTCAGCGCCTCATACTGCTGCGTCAGGAACTGCAGCTCCGCATCCCCCGCGGCATAGGGCTCGATCGCGCGGTCATAGGCATCCAGCACATCCGCCTCGTATTTGCGCACCTGCGCTTCGACCCCATCAGGCCCCTCGATCCCGGCCGAGGTCCAATCCAGCGCTGAATAGACCCGCTCTGGTTCTTCCAGCGCGCTCGTATCGATACCCGCGTCCGAGAGGTATTTCTCAACCTGAGCGATATTCTCCTTACGCATGGCGGTGATCTCGCTCACCAGATCCTTGCCCGCGCCATCGTCGAGGTCGTCCAGCGCCGTCTCATAGGCCGTCTGCGTCCCGCTCAGCACCCGCCAAAGCTCACTCATCGCGTCATTCTTGGTCTGCATACTCACACCTTTAGCTATGATTTATGGGAAGCTTCACCAGTGCAGAAGAGACCGGTAAAGCGTTGATATCGTGATCATTATTTCCGAAGAGTTAACACGCGCTGCGGGCTTTGGTTCCGGTGAGTTTTAACGGAACTGGGGGATTTTTACGCAAAGGTGGAGATGGGTACTTTTGTCTTTGAGCATTCCTGCCAGCTGTGGCCGCGAACAAGACCCATCTGGCGAGGGTTCGCCTACTTTGTGCCGCTCCTCAGCTTGGCATTGGCATGGTCTGCATCTGCCTGCGCCTTATCGGCGAGAACCCTCAGCTCCGAAGCTTCTTTCGTCAATGCTACCAATTGTTTGTTCAAGTCCCGTTCACTTGTTCTTGCCTCTTTCGCTTCTTCCTTTGTCTCAGAAAGAGCACTTTTTAGGTCAGCAATACGTTCCGCCGATTGTGATTTCGCTAATTCAGCTGCGGCCTCACCGGCTTTGATTGATTCCTGAAGCTTGGCGATATCCGCGTCAGTCTTTCCCTTGGCTTCATCAGCCAGACGAAGCTCATCCTCTAGCTTTGATATCTGTGCTTCCAACAGCATTCGTTCCCCAACGAAGGTACGCTTTGCATGATCTTTTGCTTCGATCCATACTCGCTTCAGAGTATGATCCATGGCCACGTGAACGCTGTTTGGTATGTCTGCCGATTGCTCTTGGAGCAATTTCCATTCTCGGAGTAACGGTGTGATGGTTTCAAGTGACCCACCACCAAGCACTTCCCGAATGTTCCTATTGGTCGGCTCAGTGCCCTGCTCGATCAATTGTTCAGCCGCCTGGAAAACCCGCTGTTGGTTAATTGCCATTTCTTCCTGCCCTAACTGTCTATCATTATAAATTGTAACATATTGTAACGTTATTCACATTACAATATGTTACATATTGGATCTAACTAGGCGATTTCCGTCAGATCCTTAGGCGAAGCAGTCTGCTCTTTGCAATGGCTGAGAACCCGGTTTTCATAGCCTGCTTGATCAGGCCGCTAGTATTATAGTGGCTATTTTACAGAGCGCATTGCTCCCAAGTTAAGACAATTAAACAAGCCTATAGGCAGCCGTGGAGTCTGGAGCGATGCACTGGATATAGTTTGTACATATCCGCTAGAATATGCGGACCCGGAAAATATAGGGCACTGACGGCTTAATCTGGCGGTTATAGTTTACAACCTTGGGCGAGAATTCATTCTAACATCATTCGGGAAACTTCGGGAATACTCTCGAACAGGGCTGCTAGCATCAATACCCACAATCTGTCGGGATCGTACCGAATGTGCTTTCCGACGTCGGTTTGACCCACCATAATGCCCCAATGTACGCGTGCTTTGCTGTCCTAGCGCCGCAGCCATCGCTTGTTCATCAAATCGCCCTCCCGTCCTCAAGGCGTCCGCGAACGAATGCCTAAAGACATATGGTGTCACGTTATGCTTGAGACGAGTGAACGCGCGAATAGCAATTTTCTTGATGCGTTTCCCAAGACTATTGGTCAATAGCCGTTCCTGTTCGGCTGTTGATAGCATCTTTCCAGATAATGAAGACGGAGCCCCCGCTTGACTAAACACTAAACGGTTTTCACCGGTCCGCAAAATGTGGCGGTGTAGCCAAAGCGCTTCGGGACTGTGACAGCCTAAGGTGATCTGGCGTATTGCCTGCCCCTTCGGTTCTACCGATAGCTCCATTTTCGTAGCCGTTTTTGCTCCGTGAATTTTGAACGTAAGCCTTTTCGCCGCATCAACATCCGCTATCGAAACCTCAATGCCTAAACGGCATGAAAATTCGACCGGTCGGCAGCCTGTCAAAATCAAGGTCGCAATCATTGCCCGCTGCAAATCGCCCGTGTTGTCGTCAGCCAGCACAAACCGCCAGTAAGTGTCGAGCCAACAATAGGTCGGGTCCGATTTGCGTTTACGATCCTGATGCTGATTGAGCGCACGCAACGCCGCAATTTGGGCGTTGGGCTTTCTTTTGAAATTAACCGATCGATCACTTTTGTTTTTTCTTAGCGCTTGATGTGATGGGTCCGGAGGTTGGGCCACAAGGAAAGCCACCGCGCTCCGAAAGCTTTCATACTCAGCCTTCCCAAGCCGGCGTTGCTCGGCCTTAAATCTGGCGATCGAAACACTATCAACGCTTTTGTGAAGCCATTCGCTAAGTTGGAGTGTCGCCTTTGCCGTTGACCTCTGCGGTATTTGGTGCTTCCAGAAAGCGGGAGCACTTTCGATCACCAACTGAGCGGCTAAGCGCACCAGCGCGGATCTGTAGGCTTGACGGGTGTTAACGGTCTCCCACCCCCCTGCCCTATCTATCCTAAGGAAGGCCTCATACGGATTGTCGCGCGGGCTTTTTTTAGCCAGAGCTGCAGCGCGCATTTCATATTTCTGCCACGTACCGGAAGCAATGAGGTCTTCGGGAGCGTACAAGCGGTTCGCTTCCTGCGCAAATGCGTATGCGATCAAACTATCAGACAACAAGCGCTCCGAAGGCGTTGGGTTCCGCCCTGCTATGGCGGCGGCTGCATCTTTTGGACTCTTCATAGGAAAGCCAGTCACCATGTCAGCGCTGCCTTGGCGGCACTTTGACCAGCTTTCGCCAGAGCTTTAGCATTTGAGGCCGGCCTCTCTGAAATGCCTTCCGCGATTATATGATTACCGTTCTGCACATAGTGTTCACCCTTGGTGGTCGGGTGAGGATTGTTAATGCAAAGACCAAAGGCCCGAGTACAAAGCGACGACGCGTGCCCCTTTAAGCTCGATGGATTTAGAAAGGTGTCTGCACTCATATCAGCATGCCTCGTCCATCCAATGCTCAAGAACACAGACCCAAGTCCGGTCATCAGATTTTCCAAGAAAGGGCAAAAGAGTGAGCCGAAGCCTTGCCGGGTTTAGTGCAATCTCCCCTACTAAATACCCCGGGAACGAAGCTGACGGTTCCTGGATCAAATCCAAAGTCACCGGTGAGATTAAGTGGGGTAGCCCATGAACTGCAGCACAACAGCACATTCGGTTCTCGGATAAGCCACCTGCGACTTTGACTTGGATTTTTCTTCCTATGGCATCCAGTAGCAAGTCACATGCATAGGTCGCTTGTTTTGGATGACGTTGCAAAACACCCGCGTATGCCGGTCGCCGAAAACCTGCCAAGATTAGTTTTGCCGTCTCAAGCTTTTGCTTTTTAAATGGTGATTCATTGTAATCATTAGCCTGGGTCATATTAAATCCCCCTCTTGGTAGGAGATTGTCACGGCCCTTTAACACAAAGTAAAAAGCTTCCAGCAGCATCGTCCAAAGTGTGTGGCTCCAACGAGGATAACACGGGTTTTGTAGACGTCCTACTAACAGAGCAGTGCTGCATAGGACCTGGCAGTTCAGTGACTTAGGAAATTAAATCTGGGCCAGCGGAAGGCTATAATCACGCAAGTTTGCGCTACGTGATTACACCGCTGCTCTCTAAATTTCCGCGTTTCAAGAGTTACGTCTACTAAAACGGAATAATTTAAACTCAACCTATAAGTGCATTAAGGATTGTGTAAAGAACAATAGATTTAGTAGTTAGATAAAGTCCAGCAGTGCTGACACCGCATCTGCAGGGCTTCATCAGATAGCTATTTAATGCCCTTTACCTCATATGATAATCAACCATTCAGGGCGTGGAAATTGGCCAGTGTCATGTCAAAGTATTGAAGACTGGTGTTCCGTCGAGTTCTCCATATTCATATTCTTCGAAGATCGCTGTTTCGCTAATCCGCACCTGGGTGTTTGGCATAAGGGACCTGAGAGTTTGTGCAACCGCGTTCACGCAACCGGAGCTGTCGTCTAACGTTGCCCAAGCACCAGTTACCGTGATCTCGGATGTTTCGAGATGCTCGCTCAAAAACTCCGCTGCGTCATCGGGTCCATCGAAATATTTATCCAGGCAATATGAACGATTTTCCTGCCAGCCATCATAAGCTACCTCGCCCGTGTCGCAACCGTACATACGAACTGCTGAAATCGAACTTGGACACCCCATGCGTTCCGCAGCGAGAATAGCATTGGACAGCCCCTTCTCGATTACGTCGTCAAACCCGCGTTGGATTTCATCCGATAAAAATCCATCGATCACCGCAAAGTGCCCCTCGTGTGATAGAATTTCCTCTGCAACTGCATTGCGGTATTCGCGTGCCTTACGCCCCAATTGGGATTCTGCTGATCCGAACATACCGCCAGGGAGGACAAGCACGAGGGTTTTCGGTAACTCAATATGGGTTGTTTTCGGCGAGATATTGAAGTCGTTGGTCATGGTATTTCCTTGTATGAGAAATTTGAAATTGCATCCTGTTCTTGAATGCTCGGTCAAATTATCTCTGAAGGATTAAACTGAGATTTAAATTTTCGGGATTTGAAATGACTCATTAGTCAATGTTGGAGTCGAGGGCTTTTATCGCCCCACCGTCTGACCTTGGAATTAAATAATGCTTTTACCCAGCTAGACCGCGGTCCATCCTATGGGCACGGCAGCAGAACCCACGTTTCACTGGTATATCTCGTTCGCTGCATTTCAAGCGCACTTGGACTACCGAAATACACCACTAAGAGTTCATGGGGGAACCTATTAGATACTCTACCGTTATTCCTTACCGGATAGTAGTTCCTACAAGGGCAGGGACGTCGCATCCAAATTTGAGATGCTCCTTCAACATCTGAAGCGAGCAGTACGCCCCTGCAAAAATTATCTCGTAAGGATACAAAAGCCCTAAGACATTTTAGTGAAAATTACTTCTTTTCCTATATGTGCAGCACGGTAGAATGAATCATAAGAACTTCGATCTTACGTATGCCTTGGTATTCAACAGAGCTTAACCTGCAGAGTGGTGACCGGATCTTCTCTATGATCCATCCCGGTAGCGACCCACCATAGCAATCACCTTCGGTCACCTTAAACTTACATGCCGTCTAACGCATATGAGTTTCTTGACCGCGGTCAAGAAACTCATATGCGGTCAAGTTGTGTGCATAGCACTTTTTCAAAATAGGCATCGGGGTGCTTAATCGTACCGGCGCGGGCTAACAGGTAGTCGAAGACTAGAAGCAGTTTGCCTGCGCCCGCCTTTTGGATGCCGCGTTTCAATCTATCTTGTCCCACTCTAAGCAGTTTACCTAGATCATATAGAACGCGGGTAAGGGTTTCCCCTGAGTGAGGAGGGACCGGGAAAAGTCTTGCTACATGGGTGAAGTCTACCCAAGCCATTTTATCTGGGTCACGGTTCATCTTGGCCTGAGTTTGCGAGGTTTGTTTATCTTGTTCCGTTGGTTTAATAGCAGTCTTATTAATATCTTTTGTTTTAGACTCTATGTGCCGGACATTTTGTCCGTTTGTGGCGGTCAGTTCGCGGGGATCCATTGTACCTGATTGCTGTTCGACAGCTTGTAGACTTTCAACTGCGCTAGCATTTGCTACGGTGTGCCCCTCACCGTAGCAGGCGTCAGTGGCGGCACCCATAGCTCGGAGCTCCGAGATAATGCTTAGAACTGCGTCCACGGTCAACGTCGCTCGACGCAAGACATTTCTAAATATGTGTAGGGTAGAGAGTTTTTCTTCACCGAGGCCTGTCTGTCGAAGGAGAGACGCACGAAGTGCTAAGGCTTCGGACTTCAGTGACCGTAGATGCTCGAGTTCTTCGGTAAGCTGTGACGCCTGCATCGCGAGTATGTCGTACCGTTGGATCAAGGGCTTCAGGTTGATGCCGAAGGCGTCCTTAATCACACCTCCATATCGTAACGGGAAGCGTTTCCCATTTGCAGAACTCTTCCGCTCAATCAGTTCAGCCGCTGAGAGGCGCCCAAGGCTGCGACGAAGTGTTCTTTCGTCAAGACCATTGGCCCGTTCTGACAACGAAGCGTTCGATGGGAAGACGACGGTAAGTGCAATCTGCCGGCTATCCAGACCTCCACGTTTTTCACGTGGAAGGAAGCTGATGAGTGCGGTCAACACGGCTAGGTCGTTGGTTGTCAAGCCGAGCTTTTTTCTCAGAACGCGAACCGGGCCTAACAGCTCATAGGGGTTAGGGCAGGGCAAGTTTGTCCGTTCCGCCAAGGCGGTTCGTGCTTTGTTTTGATGTTTCATGTTGTTTCGGAAGAAAAAGCTTCCCTGTTCACCGCCAGCGGTGTTGAAATCGATTCGATTAGGAGGTATCAATTAGGTGTCGAGACTAATTGAGGCCCTTCGGAAGTATCGCTTTCGGGGGGTCTTTCTTTTTCTAGCCGGTCCTCCTTTCGTTTGCTGCTCGTTGTTTTTGACGTCTTGACCGCGGTCAAGACGCGGGGTTGTTACTCTGGCCCATCTTGACCGCGGTCAAGAAGCTCAATTATCAGCTTGCGCACAGCCTCCTCCACACGTGGGGCTAGATCTGCGTCAGCGTCGATGGTGATACGATTACCCCTTCGCCCGACTTTCACGCGCTCGTTGGGGTTCACCTCTGGCGCTGGCTTGGTAGCCATCAGCAAGGCAATCGCCGCTTCTAGACGATTCGGCCCTGGTAAGTTGCGGGGAATTTCGGCGGCAATTTGGCGGGCTTTTGCGGCATCTTTCTCGCACAACCGAAAGAGCTTTTCCCAGACCCGTCGACCGACGCCATGCGCAGGCCCGATAGCCTGAATCAATTCGGTAGGAATGCCTGTCGCGATACGATTCATTCTCGATACCAACGATTCATCAATCTGCAGCGCTCGATACGCAACGGTCTGAGCGTTCTTGCGTGCCTCGTCTGTCTTCCCAAGTTCCCGAATGATGCCGGCTACAAACAGAGCCCTTTCGATGAACGATGGGTCCTGGCGGGCATTGTTTTCCACACCCTGGGCAATAAGTGCTTCCTCGTCGGTCATCTCCATGACCGTCGCGCGCACCTTCTGACCTAGCTCGCGGCAGGCGAGAAGCCTGCGGCGACCATAGACAATCTCAAGGGATCCATTCGAGGTTCTGCGAACCAAAACCGGAACTTTTTGACCGTGCTCGCGGATCGACGAGACAAGATCATCCAGCCCATCGCTCGGATCGACGCGATCCATGACCGCGGACATCTGTATGGCGTTCGGGTCTATCAGCCGTGTGGCGTGTTTATCTTCTTCGAGAATGGATGCTTGTGCGCGAGCTACGGTCGGGCTCGTGCGGCTCGCATCCAAATTTTCTTCCGAAGGCGTCGCGTCGCCCATCGCATTCTTCAGGGAATTTCCGAAGACTTTACGTGCCATCACTACGCCCCCAGGCCTTGAGGATTTCTCGTTCGACTTCATCGGTCACGCGAGAGACGGATTCGGTCGCGCGCTCGTAAGTTCGACGATTCACATCGCGAGGTTCAACTTCAAATATGCTCTGTTGAGTATTTGCAGCGTCGCCCACTGCAGTTGATTTGAGGAACTCTGCAGATAGTACCGCGTCTCCAAGCACTGTACGAAGTAGAGACGAAATTTGAACCTGCGGACCATCAGTATTTTCGTAGCGTGTAATGAGAAGTCTTACGAAGTTCAGCCCGTGTTCGGGGGCATGCGTCTCGACTACGCCCATCAAGTTGCTCGCCATTGCAAGAAAGCTCGCGAGGGACATGACATCGAGCATGGAGGCGTTCAGCGGGATCAGTACCCCAGTCGATGCAAAAAGAGCCGAGATCACCGAGAAGTTCAGCTGCGGTGGGGTATCAAACAGTACCACATCATATTGACTCAAGACTGGCTCGAGCGCATCCCTGATGCGGCTATGGAACGTTGTGGTGCCTTCTCTGAAGCTCAATGCTACCTCGAACTCGTACTCCATGATGTCCATGGAGGCCGGGATCAGGTCGACAGTCGGGAAGTTCGTTTTGCGAATGATTTCTGCCGCGGGAAGCGGATCATCGGATTTGATCAGATCGTATGACGTTGGCATATCCGGATCAAGCTCGGGCGTGACACCGAATAGGTTCGTCAGGCTTGCCTGACTATCAAGGTCGATCAGCAAGACCCGGTACCCTCGTAGACCCAATAGTTGCCCAATGTGAGCAACAGATGATGTCTTGGCAGAGCCGCCCTTTAGGTTAAAGATCGTCAAAACCTGACAAGCTTCTCCCTGTCTCCTGTGCGGATGTTCTTCTGGTTTGATCCTTCCGGTCTCAAGAAGCACGCTCTGTGCTTCAACCATTTCCTCTGCGGAGAAGCTACGGCGATTGCCGCCCTCCAAAGTTCCTTCGGGAAAGCCTTCGAGGTTTGCCACATGATGGCGGAAGGTGTTCTGATTGATGCGAAGCAGTTCAGCTGCCTCGCGCATAGCGAAACGGCGGAGGCCCTTCTGAGCGTCCGGTGGAAAGGTTTCTTGCGCATGCTCATGCAACCGATTACCCAGCCGCTTGGACATGACTTCAAATCTCTGGGAGGCTCGAATCCCGTTCATTGCTGCCCTCAAGTCTTTATTGTTTGAGGAACATTAACAGATATGTCGGATTAATCTAGGATAAACTGTTGAGTGGCCTAAGGGCGTTGAAGTCTAATATATGTGACGAAAGTAAACTGTTAAAGATCAGCGACTTAACATTTATGATCTCGCGACAATTCAACAGTTTGTTGCGCGCGCAGAAGTAAACACAAGATGTATTTTGTGTACATATTTCAATCGGCACTCTTCTCGAATGTCCGATTCCTTTGGATATCTGCTGAGCGAGCCAAGTACCCTTTGCGGGCTCCAAAAAAGTTCTTTCCGATGACCGCTGGCAACTCTTTTGCTTTCGGGGTCTACGTTAAAGCATCGTATCTATTTAGCCAAAGACGGGAAGCCTTAGGGATCTCGTCCCCTCCGCCAACCATGATAGCCGAACTGATCTGGTGGTGGTTGTAAAGACGAAGCGAGATTCTGACGTCAATGTTTGCCGCCATCACTAGTTATCGTAATCCGCACAGTCGGAGCCCAACACTGGTCAGGAATGGCTCAGTCGAATCTGACGGGAAGTTGGCGTTGACCAAAGTATGCGTTGGGCTGCAGCGCAACAGGTGCAAAAATTCACCCATGGCTATTGGTAGGAATGGGCGGAATTGAACCGCCGACGACACAGTAATCTGCTGCTAAAAGGGTTTATAAATCCCGTGTCCCACCGCGGCACTCCCAGATACCGAACTAGTAGTCAGTCGGATATTCGGGAGCTCAGGTTGTGGTGGTATGTGTGATCCATACGGCCACGTTACGCCGGCGTCGAACCTATTTCAAGGTTAAGTTTACGAAGTGTTCTCGGTCTGCAATCGGGCGTGAGTGTTAATTTAAGTTTTCTGGCCTTTAGCACAAAATCCGATCTTTACTCGGTATCGACCAGTCCAGATAGACCTAACGCAAAATGTATATTGGGCAGCAAGCGGTCACTATCTCCTGTGTGCTTTAGAAGGCCACTGCCATCCGCAGATCAGGCACATACCTTCTTCGGCTGACACCGATGACGCGCCAAAAGGTGTTTGTACTGGAACCTATGCTGATGGCACTGGCCAACCGCGAAATTGTCAGCTGACAATTTATAATATATAATACTTTTAGGGCCTTATAGATTATGTCCGTCAGAAAATCATGCAAATTTTCAGTGGGTGATGATGGGCTGGGCATCCATGACATTTTTACGAATGTTCCGTGTGATGTCGGTATGGAAGGTCTTCTCATCGGGGCAAATCAGCGCATCATTGCCAGCAGTTTCTGATGTATTCCCTTTTCGCGTGTCTCTTTATATAGCTTCGCGCGGGGAAGAGTATTCAATATCTTGCGGCCGGATCAAGGGTAGGGTGTGTAACGCAAGCGACAAGCGGCGGATCCGCAAAAATACCTTCGTGAAACGCGAGTAATTTGGTAACCTCTGCACATTACAAACGACCATATATATTCAAAGAAAATTATCGCCATGCACATGAACAGTATTCACGACCTTTCGAGGGCGAAAAAGCGGGCCATTTTTCTGGCCGTCGACAGCATGCTCGTCCCCCTTGCTCTCTATTGCGCCTTTGCTTTCCGGTACGGGACGGGCACGCCTTGGATGCCGATCTCGGCGAGTTGGGTGTTGTTCCCCGTAATTTCGATGTGGGGCGTTGGTATCATCTGGGCACTGCGGTTGCATCGCATCAAGCTTAACGCTTTTGATACACATTCCATGTCAAACATTGGCGTAGCGTCGCTGTTGATTGCCTTGAGTGCAGTGATGCTAAGCTATTGGTTAAAGCTGTCAGCACCGCGGTCCGTGCCGCTTCTTCTGGGGTTATTCTTCTGCATCTTCGCCGTCGCCGCCCGCGTGGTAGGGCTGAACCTGCTGCGTTGGCTGTCAGAGCGTGGGAGCAACCGCAAACCCGTCGCGATCTACGGGGCAGGGGCTGCGGGTATCCAGCTTGCCGCCGCGCTGAGGCAGGCAAGTGAAGCGCGGCCTGTGTTCTTCATCGATGACAACCCGAACCTGCACGGTCTCATGGTCGCCGGCCTGCCTGTTCATGATCCAACTAAACTCGCGAAGCTGGTCAAAGCGCGCGATATCGAACAAATTCTGCTGGCCGTACCATCAATGGCCAAGAAGCGTAGAGACGAGTTGATCTCCAAGCTCAGCGTTCATGAGGTCGAAGTGCAAGTGCTGCCGTCCTATGTGGACCTGATGTCTGGCAAAGGGCTTGCTGATAGCCTGCGCACCGTCGCGCCGGATCAGCTCTTGGGCAGAGATAAGGTTGATCTTGATACGCCTGAAATTGCAAAAACATACGCTGGCCGCGTCGTGATGGTGACCGGGGCAGGGGGCTCCATCGGGTCCGAGCTGTGCCGGCAGCTGCTGAACTGTAACCCGGCGCGCATCGTCTTGTTCGAACAAGGTGAGTTCCAGTTGTATTCGATTGATCAGGAACTGCAGCCAGAGGCGAAGGCCACGGGGATCCCTATTGTCAGCCGTCTCGGCTCAGTCACTAACAAGGCGCGCGTCGCCGGGGTGATTGCGGAGGAGGGGGTCGAGATCGTCCTCCACGCCGCGGCCTATAAACACGTGCCACTGGTCGAAGAAAACGAGCTAGAAGGCGCACGAAACAATGTGCTCGGCACCCAAGTCGTCGCCGAAGCAGCTGCTGAAGCTAAACTTGAGCGCTTTATTCTTGTCTCCACCGACAAAGCCGTACGGCCGACAAATATCATGGGTGCCACCAAACGGATGGCCGAACTCGTGGTGCAGGATGTCCAGACGCGTAATGCTAGTACGAAGTTTGCCATGGTGCGCTTCGGCAACGTACTGGGGTCGTCTGGGTCTGTCCTGCCGTTGTTCCAAAAACAGATCGCTCGCGGGGGGCCGGTGACGGTAACGCACAAGGATGTCACCCGTTTCTTCATGACGATTCCCGAAGCGGCACGTTTGGTCTTGCTGGCTGGTGCCTATGCTAAAGGTAGTGACGTGTTCGTGTTGGACATGGGAGAGCCCCAAAAGATTATCGACATCGCGGACAGGATGATCACGCTTTCCGGCCGAAAGGTTAAAGACCCGGTGACAGGGGAGGGTGATATCGAGATTAAGGTGACAGGTCTGCGACCAGGAGAGAAGCTATACGAAGAACTGCTTATCGATGGTGACGCCTTGTTGCCGACACCTCACGCCAAAATTCTGCGTGCTCAAGAGAGTATGCTGAGCCAGATTGAGGTGGCTTCAATGCTGCGCGAGCTGCAGGGTTCTCTTCTGGATGCGGATGCGACCCGGCTCCGCAAATTGATCGCTGCGAGGGTTGAGGGCTATCACTTGCAGGAAAGCGATAGTCGGGCGGGGTGAAATTGGCAGTCTGCTCGAAATAACTAGCTTCGCTATCAAAAAACCACTGTTGATCTGGCCCCCATCTGTTTACCTAGATACTCAAGTATTACTCCAACCGCAGAGCGGGACATTTATTTAGGGAGCGTATTTTGAAGATCGTGATTACCGGAGCTACGGGATACGTAGGTCAAAACATCGTTCCTCTCTTGATTGAAAAGTGCGAGGCGCTGCTTCTTGTCGGGCGCGATGTTACGAAACTGACGCGTATTTTCCCTGACGTGCCAAACTGTACGTTTGAGGAAATTCCAACACAAGCGCAAGATTTCGACGCTCTAGTTCACCTGTCTGTTCTTAATAACAACGCCTCAAGAAGTGAGGCTGATTTCTTTAATATAAATGTAGTTTTGGCAATACAAACCGCAGAAGCAGCTGTGGCATGTGGCATCAAGAATTTCTATAATATTTCTTCCGTTCATGCATTAGACGGCAAAAACCTGTCTCCATACGCAAAAAGTAAACGCGAGGCCGTTACTCGCCTAGCTGACGTCTCCGGCATTGAAGTGACCAACGTATACCTTCCTTTTGTGCGTGGTGAGAAATGGAATGGAAAGCTTGCTTTCCTTGATAGCATGCCGTCCTTTCTGGCAAAGCCGTTACAAGCTTGTTTCGTCGCACTAAAGCCATCTGTGAACGCAGAGCGATTAGTGCGTTTTCTAATGCTGTCACGTGACCATCAAGATATGGTAATTTTGTCAGAGGGCCAGTCAAACAACCCAGCTTACCAAGTGATGAAGCGTGGGATGGACCTGCTTTTCGCGATAGTTGTAATTGCGCTACTGTGGTGGGCGCTCTTGATCGTTTGGGCACTCGTGCGCATCAGTTCTCCGGGGCCCGGGATTTTCGCTCAAAAGCGAGTGGGCCTCTATGGTAAAATTTTTACCTGCTACAAATTTCGTACAATGCAGGAGGGCACGGTTCAGGCAGGTACGCATGAGGTCTCGCAGGCGTCGGTCACACCAATTGGTCGTTTCCTACGGCGAACAAAGTTGGACGAGCTTCCCCAAGTTTGGAACATTCTGAAAAATGATATCAGTTTAATTGGACCTCGCCCAGGCTTGCCTGTACAACGAGAACTATTCGACGAACGGCGAGCTAAAGGTGTTTTTGAGGTAAAGCCCGGGATTAGCGGGCTAGCCCAAGTGAACAATATCGATATGAGTGATCCGGCACGGCTTGCTAGTTGGGACGCTCGCTATATTTCCCTACAGTCTCTAGCAATTGACGCGAAAATCACATTGCAAACGGTACAAGGTGACGGCCAAGGCGATAAAACGAGCGCCTGAAGTTGTAAGATGCAGCGAGTATTGGGTGCAATTGGCCGGGCTTCTTCGCTATGGCCTTGAAAATTTGGTTGGATACCTCCATATTTCGGCCCTTCTTTGATCGGTTTATTTGCGTCGCTGATGCCATTTATGCGAGGTCTGAATTTGGGCGGGTGAGGTCAAAGTCATTCTGCCATTAAGTTGCGATCATCTTTTGAACTGTCGTTTAGACAACTTTCCACTATACTGCCAACGATTAACGTACAGGGGCTATCTCTACGCGTCGGCCGATTGCGCAAGCCGGACACGTAAATTTAAGCAACCATCAGACTAAAGTCATAGTTGGGCGAACATTCAGCGTCCAGTTAGAGTAGACCGAGCAACGTTTCATTGTAATTTAAGAAGTTGCCTACTCAAGCATCATGAGCTATTGTTCACCACTGAACAGTAAAGTATTTATCCGCACTGCTAAGTCCTTGATTGACGGATCGAATGCGTCTCTATTGCGGTAGCCCGGCTAGGTAAGAGTGCCATGACACGCCCGCAGATTTTAGAAGACACGCGTTTTCCGCTACTGCGAATGCGTCAAGAAAACCCTGAAATATCACAATGCGATTTGGCGAAGGTCGTCGGATGCATCAATTATGTTTTAAGCGTGTTTCGTGATAGATGTCTCGTGAAATTAGGGGATTTCAAGTCCGCGAGGGACAAGCGGCGATATGCCTATGTTTTGACGCGCACAGGTATGGCGGAACGAACTAAGCTCACGCGGTCGTTCGGGGCGAGAAACGTCGCTGAACATGAAGCTCTTCACGAAGAGATAGAGGCAATTATGCCAGAAAGTAAAAGTTCTAGGTAGAGAGTTTCTTGCTCTGCTCGAAAAGAGACCCTGAGACTCGCTATATGGCGAGCGATTATTAAATTTTTTCCATAGGTATCCGGCATGAACACCCCACTAAAGCAAAAGCCCAGAAGCGTACTAATTACAGGAGGAACAGGCTCCTTCGGAAAGACGATGCTGCGCGATCTATTGGCGGATGGGATAGAAGAAGTCCGCATCCTAAGTCGTGATGAAGAGAAACAAGACGCCCTCAGGAACGACCTGCGCGACGATCGAGTTCGGTACTATATTGGTGACATTCGAGATCGTGGGGCGGTTGATCGAGCCGTGCAGGGCGTCGATGCTATTTTCCATGCTGCGGCCTTGAAGCAAGTGCCAAGTTGCGAATTTTTTCCGCATGAAGCAGTTCTTACCAATGTAATCGGCTCTGAAAACGTGATCCGATCAGCCATTGCAGCAAAAGTTCGAAGTCTGGTTTGCCTGTCGACTGATAAAGCGGTGTTGCCCGTGAACGCCATGGGTATGACGAAGGCATTGATGGAGAAAACGGCGCAAGCAGCTGCTCGAACTTTGGGTCCAGAAGGCGATACGATCATTTCCAGCGTGCGGTATGGCAATGTGATGTACTCACGGGGGTCTGCCATTCCGCTTTTCGTACGGCAGATAAAAGCTGGAAATCCGATTACAGTGACAGAGCCAACTATGACAAGGTTCTTGATGCCGCTACGACATAGTGTCGCTCTGGTTCATCATGCCTTTCAACATGCTAATCAAGGCGACCTCTTCATTAAGAAAGCTCCTGCGTCCACCATCGCTGACCTAGTAGCCGCCCTGACTGAGTTGTTTAATGTCCCTAATCACCCGGTTGAGGTGATCGGTTGGCGTCACGCTGAAAAACTTTACGAAACGCTTGCAAGTGCTCAAGAGCTTGGTAGCTCGGAGGATATGGGCGACTATTATCGGATCATTCTGGATACGCGTGATCTCAACTACAAACCGTATTTTTCAGAAGGCGAAGCTGAGACAAAGAAACTAGAAGACTATCATTCTCACAATACGCAACAGCTTGATGTCGAAGGGGTAAAAGAACTTCTTCTCACCCTTCCCGAAGTACAGGCCGAATTGGACAGCTGGAACGGAGCACGTTGATGCGTATTGTTGTCACTGGGGCCCGTGGTTTAATCGGTTGGCATGCGCATGCTCGATTGCATGCCGCTAACTGTGCGGCCGAGTTCAAAGGCGAACCAAAGCCATTCGATATCGTTGCGCTAGACCATACTGCATTCGAAAACGATTCAGCCCTAAATTCGGCGCTCGACGGAGCTCAAGCTGTGCTCCACTTTGCGGGGGTAAATCGTGCTCCCGATAATGAGGTGGAAGCTGCGAACCCCGCAATCGCGATGCGATTAGCTGAGGCGTGTAAAGCTGTCAGAGCTGCACCCCATATTGTCTATGCGAATTCAACACACGCCGTGAATGACACACCATATGGGAGATCTAAACGCATTGCCAGCGAGGTGTTATCGCAAGTTGGTGGCAAATACACTAATATGGTCCTTCCACATATCTTCGGTGAATGTGCGCGGCCTAACTATAATAATGTCACGGCAACGTTCATTGAGGCGGTCATCAAGGGAGAGACACCGGTAATCAACCCTGACGGGCGCGTATCACTTTTGCATGCTGGGGCCGCAGCGCACGCAGCGATTGAGGCGGTAGTGAGCGGCAATGCCGGTGTTCTACGTCCGCCAGCGCATGACATTGCGGTAGTTAACCTATTCGAGCTGCTCCAGCGTTTTCACCGCGACTATCATGCCAACATCTACCCCGACCTTCGCGACCCTTTCACAAATGCGCTATTTAACACTTATCGTGCAGCGTTGTATCCGAAAGGGTTCCCACGGCCGCTAAAGCTAAATACGGATGCGCGCGGGACGTTGTTCGAAGCTGTAAAAGGCGGGGGTGGCGGACAAACTTTTTTGTCAACGACTTTGCCCACAGTAACTCGGGGTGATCACTTCCATTTAAATAAAGTCGAACGCTTTCTCGTAGTTCAAGGGGAAGCGATTATTCGTATCCGCAAAGTTTTGAGCGACGTGGTTTGGGAATATCATGTTTCTGGAAATAATCCAGCGCCGGTGGACATGCCGACGCTTCACACCCATTCGATTGAGAATGTTGGCGACACTGAGCTATTAACGCTTTTCTGGACACACGACCTTTTCGATCCAACTAACCCCGACACTTTTGCTGACAAGGTTCTACAATGAAGAAACTAAAAGTGATGACCATCTTGGGAACACGACCCGAGATCATTAGACTTTCGCGTGTTATGGAGCGCTTGGATCTTTATACTAAGCATATCGTCGTTCATACTGGCCAGAACTGGGATTACGAACTGAACGGCGTATTTTTTGAGGACCTCGGCGTTCGGGAACCAGACCACTTCTTAGAAGTTGGCGGGGGCAGTCTTGGAGAGACTTTGGGTAGTATTCTGACTAAAACTGAAGTGGTTTTAGCAGAGGAGAAGCCTGATGCTGTGCTGGTTCTTGGTGATACGAATTCTGCAATTTCCGCAATTATGGCTCGTCGCATGAAGATACCCGTATTCCACATGGAGGCGGGCAACCGTTCGTTCGATAGAAACGTTCCTGAAGAAACTAACCGTCGATTGGTCGACCACATCGCAGACTTTAACCTAGTCTATACGGAGCACGCTCGCCGTCATCTTTTGGCCGAAGGGCTGGAACACCGTCGGATTAATCTCACGGGCAGCCCGATGCGTGAAGTGCTGGAACATTACAGACCTCAAATCGAAGGATCTAACGTATTGGGTCAACTAGGCCTGAAGCATCGCGGCTACTTCATCGCTTCATTGCATCGCGAAGAGAACGTTGACAGTCGCCCGAGACTGACCGAACTGGTCACGGCGCTAAATAAATTGGCAGAAAGTTACGACATGCCTGTCATCCTGTCGACGCACCCAAGAACACGCAAGCGGTTAGAAGCATTTGGTCTATCTTTCGATCCTCGAATCCAAGATATGGTACCGTTTGGATTTTTTGACTACAATAACTTACAGATGCAGGCATATTGTGCTATTTCAGACAGTGGGACTATTGCTGAAGAAGCATCTATTCTGGGGTTCCCTGCAATAACACCCCGTGATGCAATAGAAAGGCCGGAAGGGCTCGATGCGGGCTCCATCATTATGACTGGCTTGGACACAGAAACAATTCTAAATGGCGTGTCAATGATTGTGGCTCAGTATGAAAGTCGCAAAAAAGCCGGCCTTACTTCTGTGCCAGTTCCCGGTGACTATAAAATAACAAATACTTCCGAACGTGTGGTAAACTTAATAGTTGGTAATGCCAAACTTTCAAACCTTTGGGATGGAATACGCATCAATGACATATAATACGATACTTGAGCAGAAAATTACGGATAGGACAGCGTCTGTCGGTATCATTGGACTAGGGTATGTAGGGCTTCCCTTGGCTATTGCCGCAAATCAAAAGGGAATGATGATCACAGGATTTGACGTTAGCCCTAAAAAGCTTGAAACCTTAAGATTGGGTGAAAGCTATGTTGAGGCGGTTTCGTCCGGCGATTTGAAATCAGCTTTTGCTACGGAAAGATTCACTGTAACTGATGATTTCACCGCCCTCTCACAATGCGATGTTATCGTTATTTGCGTTCCAACACCATTGTCGAAGTACCGTACACCGGATCTGTCCTATGTAGAAAATTCGCTGGAACAAGTTGCATGCCACGTCACGCCTGGAACGATGGTCATCTTAGAATCCACCACCTATCCAGGCACGACCGACGAAATCGTGGTACCTATTTTAAGCAAGTCCGGCCTCACTGTAGGGGCAGATCTATTCGTCGCATTCTCTCCTGAACGGGAGGATCCTGGGAATGGGTCATTTAACACTAAAACTATTCCAAAAATTGTAGCAGGTACTACGCCAGTTACTACAGAGCTCGCTGCAGCATTCTATAGCCAGTTTCTCACAGAAATCGTCCGTGTCGCCAGTCCTGCCGTGGCTGAAGCGGCTAAACTTACAGAAAATGTATTTCGGGCAGTTAATATCGCATTGGTCAATGAGCTCAAAACGATTTTTGATCGCATGGGTATTGATGTCTGGGATGTGGTAGACGCCGCAGCAACAAAGCCATTTGGTTATATGCCGTTCTATCCGGGGCCAGGGCTGGGTGGGCACTGTATTCCGGTAGATCCATTCTATCTGTCGTGGAAAGCTCGGGAGTACGGCATGACGGCACAATTTATAGAGCTAGCAGGCGAAGTAAATGTGCAGATGCCGGGATACGTCATCGGGCGGCTGCGTGATGTATTAGATCGCAGTTGTCATGTGGCCCTATCTCAATCCCGCCTACTTGCAGTGGGTGCCTCCTACAAAAAAAACGTGTCGGATATTCGTGAAAGCCCTGCAATGGATATTATGGCGCGGCTAGATAACGCTGGGGCTTTCTTGAGATGTTTGGACCCTCATGTGGACGTTCTGGATGGGTTTCAAGTCGAAACTCGGCTACAGGGCGAACCGACGATAGCACAGATAGACGTCGCGGGCGAAGATTTTGACGCAATTCTGATCCTGACTGACCACGACAATGTAGATTATTGTGCGCTGCACGCTTTAGGATTACCGATCATTGATACTCGCAATGCGATGGCCCGTAGAGGGATTACCGAAAACGTTTACAAGGCTTAGCGACCATGAAAGCAATACATGTTGTAGCCAGTATAGACGATGAGGCCGCGGGGCCGTCATATTCCGTTCCGGCATTGGGACGGGCTTTAGGGCGAGTTGGTATCAAAACAGAACTGAACACGGTGGATCTGAAAACAAAATCACCGAGTGTAAGGTTTACTCATGTGTGCTTCGAAGCTACCGGACGTCCACTTCGCTTGGCACGATCGACCTATTTGAATGCGCATTTGAATGCTAAGATGCCTTTGGTGAATATAAGCCATAACCACAGCCTCTGGACGATGCCAAACCTTTATTGCTCTTGGGCTAGTCGGAGAGCAGGCGTTCCAGAGGTGGTTGCGCCGCGAGGAGCTTTACACCCGCGAGCATTACGAATCTCGAGGCGGGTTAAACAGGTATTTTGGCACGTTGCGCAAAAGAGTGCGTGTCAGAACGCTGCGGCATTCCATGCGACGTCCATGCAGGAAGCTGAATATATTAGAGCCCAGGGCTTTCGTCAGCCCATTTTGATTTTGCCGAATGGGGTAGATTTACCCAACATCGACAATGTCTCGCCAGGTAAACCGTATAGAGAACTAATTTATTTTGGGCGCATTCATCCAATAAAGGGGATTCCTCGTTTGCTCGAAGCTTGGAAACGCTTGAAAGTGAAAGGTGGGGCTGGAGATTGGAGATTGCGAATCGTTGGGCCAGGCCAAGACGTATATGCTAGATCACTTAAAGCTAATGTAAAGACGCAATCCATTCCTGATGTTCACTTCGAAGGCCCAACCTATGGGCAAAAAAAGTTTGCTTTGCTCGCACAAGCAGATCTCTACATCCTACCTTCCGATAGTGAGAATTTTGGTATGACAGTCGTAGAAGCTCTAGCGTGCGGCACGCCCGCGATTGCGACAAAGGGCACGCCCTGGCGGCAACTCGAGCTATTTAGGTGTGGATGGTGGACTGAGACATCTGTCGAGGGCATTCAAGGAGCGCTTGAGCAGGCAACGGCAATGCCCATCGGCGAATTGAAGGTTATGGGGATGAGGGGGCGAGAATTAGCGGAAAAAGAATATTCTTGGGACCGTATCGCAGAACAGATGTCCGACACCTACGAGTGGGTGGTTGGCGGCGGAAACGGTAAAGCGCCAAAATGTGTTGAGGTCTCATAGATGACAAGGTCTGAAGAAATGTTGGATTTGTCAATTGTCATGATTTCTTTGAATGAAGCCCACCATTTACGCGCGGCGTTAGAAGACATTTGTGGTTGGTGTAGGAAAGTCTATTTAGTCGACAGTTTGTCAAGTGATAGCACTATTGATATAGCATTAGAATATGGTGTCGAAGTAGTACAACGCCCGTTTCGTAATTTCGGTGACCAGTGGAACTTTGCTTTAAGTCATTTCGAATTTGACACAAATTGGATTATGAAACTGGATCCAGACGAACGGCTTACGGGCGAGCTGAAGGCAGAAATATCCCGCGCAATTTCTCAGGCTAATAGCGGTGTGGCAGGATTTCGTTTCCCGCGCCTCTTGAGCTTCATGGGACGGCCTTTACCAACGGCTCAGTCCATCGAACGTATCTGGCGTACAGGAAAGGCGCGATTCTCTGACGTGCGAGTGAATGAGCATTTGATTATCGATGGGCATGTTGAAACGCTACAACATTATATGCATCACCTTGATAGTCCGAACTTGCACCATTGGTACGCAAAGCAAAACAAGTACTTCACTGCTGAGGCAATTATGCAGTTTGAGGGAGAAAGCCTCGCGACGACAGGACGCATCTTTGGAACAGCGCTCGAGCGGCGAATGTGGCTTAAAAAAGTCTTTTGGAAAGTTCCATTTCGCTATTTCATCTTACACATGTATCATTTGTTCGGTACGGGAGCTTGGCGAGCAGGTCGCGAAGGACGCATATGGGCTAAAATGAGAACTGAGGCTTATCGTAGCCAGGAGTTCAAAGTGTTTGAAATGCGAAAAATGGGGGTCGCACTACATCCGATAGCAGAAGGAAAGGGCGATCCTGACCGACGGGTGCCATATGTTGGGAATAATGGGTAAGATTAGTGGCAGTATCGTCTCAAGGAAATGACCCGAAGCGAGAAAAGTTAATTTTTCTATCTAAATGTCTCAGCCAAAAATCAATAAAGTTTGGTCCGCAGACTTCTAGCGAGAAATTCGAGCTGGAATTTCTACGAGAAATGTCGAATCATAGACAAATAGTCCTGTTAATGGTGGATTCCAAGAACGCCTTGCAGCTTTCGGGAGAAATATCTAGCAATTTTAGATATCAGGAAGTTACTTTTATTCAAGCAATACGGTCGGCATTTGGGTTTGCCAATGAGAATGCGATATTCTCATTTACTGGTTATGATCTGAAATATGTATTATTTGGGATATTAATGCGTGCATTTTTATCGCGAGTTTTCGTTTTCATTTATGACACACATGTTGTGGCTTTGAGGGATAAGCATGTTTTCAAACGAGTAGTAGTAGACCTATATTTTCAGGCCGGGTTCTATATTGCTACACGTCTAAATGGCTGGGTAGTGCTCAACTCACGTTTCGTAGCCCAGAGAAATATAAAGATTCCCATTTGCCGTATAAAAGTAGGAGCAAATTATGCAGACTATAGTCCACGGCATGGCTCTACTTCCTTGCCTTTGGATATCCTATTTGCAGGGACGCTTAACGTCGAGAATGGTGCGCACATAATATTAGAGTGCATAGAAAGCTATTCTAGTTTGCCTGTCAGATTTCATGTCTTTGGGGACGGGCCTTTAGCATCGCAGTTTGATGTTTTAGAATCTAAAAATATGATATACTATGGGAGACAGCCTAACTCCGAGGTATTAGACACACTCAGGAAATGCAGTTTAGCAATACACCTACGTGAGCCATCGTCAAAAGTTAATGATTATGCCTACCCATCAAAGTTAATAGAGTATATAGCTTCTGGAAGCCCCGTGATATCTAATATATTTCCAAATATGGGCTCCGAGGTGGAAGCTGTATTACTAGATACAATTGAGTTTAGCACTACTGCTGTGGTAAAGTCCTTATTGGAGACTTCTAGGAACATTGCAGTACTTGATGAACCTAAAGATTTAACCGAGTTTTGGGACCAGCATAGCTGGAGCAATATCGTCCGTTGTGTATCAAATTTCTATTCAGATCCTGCTACATGAAGCGTGTTTTTCGCCAAATTTTTGATAGCCACAAATTTAAAGTGTTTTTGTGGATGGTGCTAGAGAAGGGCGCTAGTATTGGGATGGGGTTCGCGCGCTACAAAGCGCTTGCATTAGTTACTGGCGCGGCTGGTCTAGGGCTTTTCGGAATATTGCAAAGTATTCAAAGTGTGATGAGCACCCTTTCGACGGTCTCGCTAAGCGAGACTGCAACTGGCTATATTGCGAAGAAACGGTCTAGCGGAATAGCGGTGCGCACGAGGAGCGCTCTCACAATATCTCTTGGATTTTCCCTAGGGGTATGCGGAGCTGTTCTGACGTTTTCTATTGCTAACTTTCTACCGATATCATCGGAAGCCTCCCTTACATTCGCACAACTCTCATTGCTCGCCTTAGGGGTATTCGTAGCGCCAGTTGCCGCAGCACAGATGGCAATCTTAGTTGCTTTAGGAAAACTAAAACAAGTAGTCTCTGTCGGATTCTTCGGGACAACGCTTTCAACTGCTCTCGTTATTCTGCTTTTGTCTATGTTGGGGGATAGGTCTATTGTTTGGGCTGTCGTGTCTACACCGTTAATGGGTGTAGTGCTGGGCTCAGCAGTGCTAGGGTCAGTGATGCTACCCAATTTGTCGCTTTTATTTCGGAATTGGCGACAAGCAAGTTCACTACTTAAGCTTGGCTCGCTTTCCATGCTGGCAAGCGTATGCAATCCGTTGGGACAATTCATCCTGCGGGCATTTTTAGCTAAATATCAGACGTTAGAAGATGTAGGTTTCTTTGTAGGAGCTTTTGTACTTGGCCAGTACCTGAGTTTAGTTTTTGTCGCCGCTCTGCGCATTGACTTTTTTCCAAAGTATGCTGCGTCTGTTTCAGTTGACGAAAAAAGCTATATCCTAAATGATCGTGTAAAGTTCACCATGGTTATGCTTGGGATATCAGCTCTTCCTGTGGCGCTTAGCATCCCATTTATTCTGACTCTTGTATTTGATGATAGCTTCATCGAGGCCAAGAATTTGGCCTATTGCTTCGCTTATTCCGAAATGATACGTCTATTTTCCCAAATCTTTGTCTACATCTTTCTTGTTCAAAGGCAAGGAATTAGGCTATTAATAAGCTCACTAATATATAATTTAACGTTTGTAGGTCTTTCTATAATTCTGATGTCCGCTGAGAATTTAATGATGATCGGTGTTGCGGCGATAGCTGCGAATGTAGTTTATCTATTCACCTTGATGGTCTTCTTTCACTGCTCATCCTCAACGAAGGGGCAAAAAATTGAACCGTACACTGCGATAATTGCTATTTGTGTTTTATTGTTCTCAGCAGCAGTTTTTCTTCTACTGGCGTAATTTGAAAGATCTATCTAAGTAAATTTGAGGACCCGCCACAGTGAACTATTCAAGCCCTTCGGATAGGATTTTTATCTCGAATTTATCTATTGCCAAGAATATTGCGTTCTGGGTCTGTTTTTTTGGATTAACTATTTCTATACCTGCTGTATTGCCGCTAGTTTTGTTGACTGCGGCGGTTCTCGCTCCACTGCGCGCAGTTTGGGCGGCACAAGCCTTGGTAATTAGTTGGCTGGTTTCTTTTATGAACCCCGGTTTGGTGGGCACAGTGCCAGGATTGTTTTTTCTAAAGCTGTTTATCCTGACTATGGTTGGTATACAGGTAGTTATTTTACTTCTCCGTCATAGATCGGTTCCAGCTAGCCATATGGCACTATTCATATTCGGTATTTTCTCCTGTCTTATATCGGTGAATTCCCAGATTCCTTCTTTATCATTTTTAAAGGCATTTCTGTTCACTCTAGGGATATTGTGCTCCCTGACAGTTATTCGGTATGTGCCTAATCCCGCGTTTTTCTTACAGTGGCTTCTAGTAATGGGTGGTGCAATCGTAGTGTTCAGTTTGCCGCTTGTGTTAAGTGGTACTGGTTACCTACGAAATGGCACCGGTTTTCAAGGAATTTTAAGTCATCCTCAGGCATTTGGCATGTTTATGTCACTGTTAACTACCTGGGTCGCATCTGATTTGTTTTACTCATCGCGCCCACTTCTTCCCCGAAGACTACTATGGCCGTTGTTTGTCTTGGCAGTCGGCTTCTTATTAATGTCAGAAGCACGCGTTGCATTGATAGCGTTTGTCGTTTCCTTCGTGTTCGTCGGAGTGTTCCTGAGTAAGGGCATCAAAGGCGTTCTCTATCTAACGCTAGCTATTTTCACCGTTGGAGTTATGTTGTTCCTTTTTGAAGCACCGAAGCAATTATTATCGGAATTCTTACTTAAACGGCGTTCTGATGTGAGCGGATTGTCTGAGCTATATTGGAACTCTCGGGGGGAAGTTCTGTTGCATTCATTAGATAATTTCAAAGAGAATTTCCTCCTAGGTATTGGATTTGGGGTTCCGTCCGACCTTACTTCTATAGAAATCACCTACGATACGACTTTAGGTATCCCCATTAGCGCTCCGATAGAGAAGGGCTTCTTTCTCTTTGCTTTACTTGAGGAAACTGGCATAATCGGGGGTATGATTTTTCTCGTGGCACTAGGCTCATTGTTCTTTAGAAGTTTTACTAGGGTAGACCCTCCTATCGTGGCGCTCGCTATAACTGCAGTATTATTGAATACTACCGAAAATACGCTTTTCTCTATGTCAGGATTCGGACTTTTTATATGGATCATTTTGGCCCTAACGTCACTACCGGCGCGGACATGACTGTCAATCTAGTTTTTTGGCAAAACTCATTGTCGATCCACCAAGCACCATTCTTGAAGGCGGTCGCAGAACAGGCACCAGCATACGGCATCGGTGAAGTAGTGTTGAATGTCGAGCGATCGGTCAATTCGGAACGTAGGGCGCAAGGCTGGAGCAACCCTGACTATGGACCGGTACGTATTAATGTCGGATCAGAAAGACCTTCTATTAGTGCGTTCGGTGCCTACGATCAGCATATTTTTTCTGGATTTTGCGAAACAGCATTCAACCGAAAAGCCTTTGAAAGCGCGCTACAGTTTAACCATCGGCCAATTATTACTTTGGAGACTCCTCGTCAAAATCAACCGATTGGAAAGGCGTTACGTAGTGTCAAATATAGATTCTTAGCGTGGCGGTATAGGGCCGCAGACTTTGCATTGCTTCCTAAAGGATCGATGGGAGTTGACTACTACAAGAACCATGGGTTCGTTTCAACAAACATGCAGGCATTTGCTTACTTTCCACAACCTTTCCGCGACCTGACAGTTATTGAGCGTCAGTCGGTAAATAGGATAAAATTTATCTTCGTCGGAAAGCTCACTAAACTCAAGAACCTTGGGCCCATCCTAGCCCTGTTCGCCGATATCAAAGATCATGACTGGTCACTTGAGGTTGTTGGTGTGGGCCCGCTGGTCGACGAATTCACTGGGTTTGTAAAGAAAAACGGTCTTAGTCACAAAGTAACTTTTTCCGGAGCACTTGATAACGCTGAAGCGCAACGCAGAATGGCGGGAAGCGACTATCTAATACTGCCCAGTCTTCATGACGGCTGGGGTGCTGTAGTTAACGAAAGTTTATTGGTGGGCACACCCGTTATTGTATCATCTGGCGCGGGCTCCAGCTGTTTGATTAGGTGCCCAGCTCTGGGATATACTTTGGATGTCACTAACCGGGAGCAAATGCGAGAGGTTCTGAAGTTGGCGATCGCTAGGGGTCAGCTTCGTACTTCGACGAGAAAGGATATACAGCAGTGGGCGGTCTCAACAATTAGCGCGGATGTCGGCGCTGCCTACTTTCTTTCTCTCGTCAAGGCTCATCGGTCCGGCCAAAAGCTTTCTTCCGTACCTGTGCCTTGGCAAACGCCGTTAAAGTAGAATCGAAAGCTTGAGCGGACAGTTTCTGATGAAGTCTATCCTCGGCCTGTAGATCTCCGCGCAGAAGTGAGCCGGATAGACAGATTATTTCCACTGAGATTTGAGCCATGTGTGAGCTACTCCCCACTCCTTGGACAGGATCTGGCGTGATTTAAGCTACTCTTTGCACCTGCTGATCGGGGTTGGTTGTTTCGTTTCGCTGCCAATAGATCACAGCGGGTGGTTTGCCGCCAAGGGCGGAATGAGGGCGCTTGTGGTTGTAGAACGCGATCCACTTTCTGACGCCAGCTTTGGCCTCTGATCCGGTCTCCCATGCGTGCAGATATACGCATTCGTATTTCAGCGACCGCCACAGTCGTTCGACAAAGATATTGTCGAGGAACCGGCCTTTGCCGTCCATTGAGATGCGGATGCCGGATCGACGCAGGCGGTCGGTCCAAGCAAATGACGTGAACTGGCTGCCCTGATCCGTATTCATGATCTCGGGTGGGCCGAACTTGTGGATCGCTTCATTCAAGGCATCAACACAGAACTCGGCTTCCAGCGTGTTTGAGATACGCCACGCCAGCACCTTGCGCGTGTGCCAGTCCATGATGGCGACAAAATATAAAAACCCACGCCGCATCGGCAGGTAGGTGATGTCGGCGCACCAAACTTGGTTGGGCCGATCCACGCGCAAGCCGCGCAACAGATAAGGGTAAATCTTGTGACCCTTCGCTGCCTTGCTGGTGTTGGGCTTCTGGTAGATCGGCATGAGGCCCATCAGCCGCATCAGGCGTCTGATCCGCTTCTCATTGACGAGGTGGTCGTCATTGCGCAGGTGCCATGTCATCTGACGCACGCCGTAAAACGGCGTTTCCAGGAACTGCTTGTCGATCAGGCGCATCAGATCAAGGTTCATCTCACTTTCGCCCTTCGGCTCATAGTAGAACGAGGATCGCGAGATCGACAGCAACGAACATTGCTTGCTGACTGACAAACCTTTTAGGTTCGGCTCAATCATCTTGCGCCTCACTTGCCGGTCCAAGGTTTGAGCTTTCTGGCCAAAAAATCGTTGGCGACGGCCAACTCCCCAATCTTGGCGTGAAGGTCTTTGACCTGCTCCTCATCGATTTCCGGTGCCTTCCGTCCGCCACGCTCAAATACGCCCGATGCGCCTTCAAGTAATGCGCGCTTCCACTGATGGATCATCGTTGGGTGCACGCCAAACCGACTGGCCAACTCGCTGACCGTCTCTTCGCCTTTCAGCGCTTCCAGCGCGACCTTAGCCTTAAACTCTGGATGATGTTGCTTCCGTTTCGACATATCTGATCTCCTTCGTGTTGAAGATCAGCAGACAACAAATAGCAGCTTACGTCAGTGTCCGAATTTCGGGGGGTAGCTCACACCGACTTCAACCATCACCGCCCGCACACAAGCCTCTCTGGCATGACACCGGCAGAATATGTTAACCGGTCGAAAGAAGACCAAAACCTGAACAGAGCTAACCTAAATTAGCGGACTCGATGGGAAGCAGGACACCATCAAAAATTTACGTGATCGACTGGACGCGGAAAGCGACGAAAGAAGAAATCTGACCGCCCAAATAACAGCTCAACGTCAAAATATAGCAGAACCATAAAAGCTGGGTTTTTGGGGCGCGCTTGACCGGGCGGGGATCTTGAGTTGCCATGCTACCTAAAACCTTAAACAAACCAATAGATTTAGAACGGGGTTTGTGGCGGCGCAAAACTGGGTAGGTGGGTATCTGTTCCAATATCGAGCGTATTTGCCCCAGGGCGGTTTGCACCAGGAGCGGTGTACCAAACGCGAGGGCACCGAGCACCAGCAGCGCAGTCAGGGCCACGCGACCCAATCTCACAGGATGTCTCATGGCCTTTCTGTGCTGCTTTGCAGCGCGGTCTGGATGTCCGACGCGACAAGTCGCGCGCCGCGATCTGACAGGTGAGTGCGGTCATTGAAGACCAGGTGCCCGGAGGGGGTGCTGAAGGGTATGCTTTGGTCCGAGCGCAGGACGCGCGTGGCCACGTCGATCACAGTAATGCGGATATCTGCGCGGTCGCTTACATTTGCAGCAACCTCTCTGAGGTAGGTATTCATCTCTTCACGCACCTGCCGTTCTGAAGCAGTTTCGAAAATCGGCCCGTGCAGCCCGTCCCGGAAAGCGCCGCGATCAACACCTTCAGGCATCATGGGAATCTGATCCAGAATGACGATGTGCCGGGTATGTGGGGCGAGAGCTTCCAAACTTAAGCCCAGCCTCTCGGGGTCATCCTTGAGCTTCGCCACCCAGCTGTTGGCCATGAGGATCACATCGGGCTGTGACTGCGCCACCAGCTTCAGGCTGTTCTGCCACAGTGCAGAGGAGGGGCCGCCCGTTTTGGGCAGGCTGTCGCCGGCGGCAACGCTTGCGATGATCACCGACCAGCCCATGTCCCCGGCCACGTCGCGCACCATGCGCCCATACATGGAACCATTGCTGTCACCGGTCAGCAGGACGGTTTGCACCGTGTCCCCGGACGGGTAGGTCAGCCCGCCCCTGGCAATTTCGGCGGTACTCGCATCGATGTAAAAATTGTTGCGGATGCCAAGCCCGAGGGGGATGGCGGCAATGGCGATGATTACAAACACCGCGATTACAGGCCAGTGCAGACCCTTGCGGTTCAGCGCTTGCCGGGCCGGGGTTTCGATCAGGCGATAGGTGGCCCAGGTGAGCGCGCCGGTCAGGGTAATTTTTAGCAGGGTGCGCGGCAGGTCGGACTGCATATAAAGCGTGTAATCGACCATGCTGAAGATCGGCCAATGCCACAGGTACAGCCCATAAGACACCTGCCCGATGGTCACGACGGGCGCAGAGCTGAGGAGAGCGGCACCCAGATACCTTGGCCGTTCTGTCGCCAGAATAATCAACGCGGCACCCAGCACGGGCAAGACGGCGGCGTAGCCTGGGAATCGCGTTTGCGCATCAAGCAACACGAAGGCTGTCCCCATCAGACTGAGGCCCGCGACGGCCAGCAGGTGATGCGCGGCCTGCGGAAGTGTCGCGACCATACGGGCCCCATAGATCGCCAACACCCCGCCGCAGCCCAATTCCCAGGCTCGTGTAGGCAGTAGGTAAAACGCAAGTCTCGGATTATATGCAGTGACTAGGACGCAAGCGATGAAGCTGAGGGCTGTCAATGCGATGACGGCCCGCCCGACCCAGGACCGATTCCAGCGAAAAAGCAGGATCAATATCATCGGAAATAAGAGGTAATATTGCTCTTCTACGGAGAGGGACCAGAAATGCAGGAAAGGCTGCGCGTCCACCGATATCTGAAAATAATCGCCCTGCAGCAGAAATTTGAAATTAGCCACCGATAGCAGGGCTGCCAACGCATTTATCCCGGCAGAGGCAAAATCCTGCGCGCTGTAGAGGAGCCCCGCCCCCAGCAAGGTCGCGGACACCACTACCACGATCATAGGTGCAAGCCGTGCGATGCGGCGCTGGTAAAAGCGGGCTAGGCTTAGGCTGCTGCGGTCCAGATCCATGAGCAGAAGGCGCGTGATCAGGAAGCCAGAAAGAACGAAGAAGATGTCGACCCCGACAAACCCGCCGGGTAGCCAATATTTGTCTAGGTGAAACATTAGAACAGACAAGACGGCGATGGCACGAAGGCCGTCCAGGTCAGGACGGTAGGGCAGGCTGAGGGTGGACATGGCAATCTCTTGTTTGATATGTGGGGCAGTCTCAGTGCAAAAGTCACAGATGTACAGCACTGATGGAAACGGACCTTGGTTTGCTCGCAGCTAAAGCTCATTTTGTCCGCACCTCTGGCCTTCGCCATTAGAAGATGCAGCGCGACGCACGAATGACCGTTTCGGTTAAGCTGCGCCGCGACTTTGCCATCCACGCTTACGGTCGGATAAGGGCCGAGCACGTCGCTGCTCCTGCGAAGAGGCCTTTTGGACCTGTCGCGCTTTCGTGCCGCCCCAGGTGCTCGTTTAGGCCACCTTGCGTTCGAAAGCGACAGGGCTTTTTCAACCCAATGCTGAGTGTCGGCGTCGCGGATTGTAGAAGCCGTTAATGTACTCAAAGATCGCTATCTCAGCTTGCCTGCGCGTTTCCCATGACTGCCGCCATATCAGCTCGGCTTTTATGGTTTTGAAGAAGGTCTCGACGGCGGCATTGAAGCTCCTATATTCGTCAAGCC
>Ga0208031_1000060_pt1 | contig 54885 bp, 38 predicted proteins | sample MalvirAntarct_38_FD_184252 | JGI IMG/M metagenome (GOLD analysis project Ga0208031, IMG submission 184252) | Marine viral communities from the Global Malaspina Expedition - Malaspina viral metaG Antarct_38 (SPAdes) (version 2) | ecosystem: Environmental > Aquatic > Marine > Oceanic | place...
TGAGTAAAGGTCACTGCTAGTTGGTCTATTTCATCTTGGGTATTGGTTAATGCATTATTTCTAATAACATAACTAGATATGCTCACCAACACCACGATAGTGATCAGTACTGCAAAAAGACTGCTAAGAAGCAGACGTGTTTTTAGTGTCGATTGCATGAGCTCTTCCTTTATAATCCAAAGTTTTCCGGTGATACGACTTTATATCGGCAGCAAATGTCAAAACATGCGATCGTAAAACACTAAAAAAATTAATCGTTGATTCGGATTTTACTCCTGGCCAAGACAATCATTGATTTAACAGTCAATCATTTAGCATCACAACTTAACCTTAAACACATTCTGCTGCATGTACACATTCCATCATGACCCAATAGAGCACTCTGATGATGAGTCATTTTAAATCTGAGTATAGCTGAACCCAAAAGATAACAATACGTTAACAATTTGATTTGTATCATACTCCCGAGTTAATAATAAAACCTAAAATATAATTTCAGATCTTATGTCTCAGTTATCGCTCCATGAAGTCAACATTCGCGTAAATGTTATCCTTGCCATTAGCGCTGACAGTTAAGTTTGCCAAGGATGCGCTATCACAATAGCCACGTTGGCGAGCAAGCTTATTCGATAAGTTTTATAGAAGTTTATTGCAGAAAGTGACACACGAGTGAATTTGATAACAGCGGGTTTATATTGAGCAGAAATACATCACGGATTACGAACATCGACTTCATTGAGCGAGGATTAAGCAAGAAGGAAAAGTTCACAAAAGCTTGAGTAGAGCGAACCTTGTACGTTATTTCATTAAAAATATAGCGCTTAACTAACGGGTTAGCTTATCAATAAACTAACCCGTGTTGATGGCCAGTGTTATAACTCAAACAACACATCGGTGCGGATAATGTATTTAACCCCAGACAAAATAGGCTCTGAGCTATGAATGCAATGCAGCGGATGCATGCCATGTGGGAAACACAAGACACTTCCCGCTGGCGTTCGCACGTCAACCTGACGCATATTATCGCCATGTTTTGCTGGTAAACTTGGGTTGTCGGCATTGACTAAAAAGCGCGTTGCACCGCCTTCAAAGTCTTCTGTCAGTAAGATTAAAAATGTCAGCAGGCTATAGCGATCGCCAAAAGCATCTCGCACTAACTGACCGTCTATAACTTGGCTTCCCGGCCACGAACCATCTGAATGCGGCTTAAAGAAATCACCCTGATTATAGCGATAAAAACGAAAGCGATTATTGAGTCCCAAGGCTGCTTTACCAGCAAAAATGCCCAAGTTATCATCCATAAGATGGTTAACTCTATTCCAAATAACTTGCTCTGTGGTGTTATCAACCACCCAGGTTAAACTGTCGTTATGGCGAACATTGCGTGGTAATGACACCGCGGCGTCGGGTAAAAAGCCCATCGACTCACTCACCGAAATTAGCCGTTTACACTCATCTGGCGTCAATACATTCAATAATTGAAACGCACCTGGCACTTCGGCTAACATTTTTTTACTCACGTTAGCACGCTCAGTTTCGGTCAACTTTGCCTCATTAAGCTCAGCCACATTAGCGTGATGATTAGCCCATGTCGGCAATGCCGGATGTTCAGCGCCGGGTTCTAGTGCCACCACAAAATAATCTGAATTTACTTTTGCTGTGTTCATGTATTCATACCTTTAACCATAAAATGGGCTAGCAATGTTTAACTAAAAAAGTGTGAGAGTTATTGTTTAATAAACATTATTTACTAAAAAATAACTGCTTACGAATAAGTGTGGCTAACCGCAAAAATTAATAACTCATCACTCGCACTTGAGCAAATTGGCGATGCCCTGCTGCAGTGCCATGAAAACCAAAACCACTTTGCTTAGCTCCTACCCATGGCGCATTGCCAGCACCAGCACCTTGATTAACCCCAACCATGCCAGCCTCAAGTTGTTCGGCAACGGCTTTAGCGCCTTGGCCACCAAACACCACAGCAGCTAAACCATAGTGGCTGTTATTAGCGCGACTAATGGCTTCATCAATATCACTAAAACGGCTGATAGCCACTACAGGGCCAAAGGTTTCTTCACGTTCTAGCAGCATTTCAGGAGTAATATCTGTCACAACTGTAGGTTGAATAAACGGTAGTTCATAGTGATCACTACCTAATAAAATACTCGCGCCTTTGGCTGTAGCATCTTGTAACTGCTCAAGTACTTTTTGGTGCTGTGTAGGATTCACTATCGGGCCAATATTCACATTCGCGGCGTCCCATGCCCCCACACGATAACGGCTGGCTAAGGCCACCACTTTTTGTTCAAACTCATCGGCAATTTGCTGGTATACATATACTCGTTCTGTGGAAGTGCACATCTGCCCAGCGTTTTCAAACGAGCTTGCCACCGCAAAACGCACCGCGGCATCCATATTGGCACCAGCCATCACAATCATAGGATCGTTGCCGCCAAGCTCCATTACTAAACGTTTTAAACCCGATGCGGCATTAGCCATAATGTGTTTACCTGCAGCCATAGACCCGGTAAATGCCACCATATTAATGTCTGCAGCAACCAGTGCCTGGCCAAGGGCTTTATCACCTTGAACCACTTGCAGCACATGCTGTGGTAGCACCTTATTAAGGGTATTAATAAATAATTCGGCCACCAGCGGAGTTTGTTCAGATGGCTTTAATATCACACTGTTGCCCGCTATAAGTGCTGGCATCAGTAAGTTATTGGCCATGGCTATCGGATAATTCCAGGGCGAAATGACGGCTACAACCCCCAAAGGACGGTATTGTAATTCAGTACGATTATCAACTTGCTCAGTGGCTAGTGCATCGCCTATTTCACTGGCAAAATAGCCTGCATTTTGTAATGTACCGCCCACTTCATAGGTGGCACGGCGATAATCTTTACCCATTTCTTGGCCAATTAATGTTGCCAGTTCATCTTGCACTGCGTGTAATTGTTGATACGCTTTAACCACATACTGTTGGCGTTCAACTAATGGCAAACTTGCCCAAGCTTTTTGAGCAACTTGCGCATTGCTTATCACTATTGGCAACTGCTCGATGCTGGTTGTTTCTACGCGACCTACCGCAGTGGCTTCAATGTGTTCTCCGCCATCGACTTTGTGATAACTCGCGGGATCGTAAGAGGTTAATACTGCCATGGAGAAACATTCCTTAATGGTACTAAAGTGACGCTAGTCTAATTGCTGTCTATTTTGATACAATGGAATACAAAAGCAACCAGTATACTTTTAGTAACCTAGGTTAGATTGATGAAAACTAAAATTGAAACAATGACTAACGGTCAAAAAAAAGTTATCAACGCTTGTGCTGAACCTTGCTCGGTCGAGCGTGGTATGCGGGTATTAGGTGGAAAATGGAAAGCATCGATATTATGGCACTTGCAAGATGGTCCAGTGCGATTTAATGATCTGTCGCGCATGTTAGGCGGGGCAAGTAAAAAAATGGTCGATCAACGCCTGAAAGAATTAGAAGCCCAAGGACTGGTGACTCGCCATGTGATTAGTGATCGTCCTATTGCTGTGTCTTATAGTATTACCGATCTTGGTCGCACGGCATTGGATATTTTAGAGCGCTTAAAAGAGTGGGCAGATGAGTATATTGTTTAGCAAAGTACTCTGGGCTAGATCTCCACAAAGATTAATTAGCTAACGACTCAACAGCTTAATTGTCACAAAATAATAACAATATGTTAGGCTTGTCACTATTACGGAGATGAAATGCATGGAAGCCTTAATCTAAGGTGCTGTTATTTATGTTGCGTTACTTATCTGTGGCGATTTTCATCATTACATTTTTCAATTCGCCGATTTCAAATGCCAGACCAGCCATCACTTTTTACACCGAAAGCTATCCTCCATTTCAGTCGCTAAATTCTCATGGAGAATTGGTTGGCTTTTCGATTGATGTGTTACATGCTACCCAGCAATACCTTGATTTTGATATTAATATTCAAATCATGCCTTGGAGCCGAGCATATAAAAATGCCGCAAAAAATCCTGATACATTTATTTTTTCGATAGGAAAATCCGAAAAACGTTTACAACAGTTTAAATGGATAGGTGATTTTCACACGGTGCGAAATGTTATTTACAAAAAGACCTCTCGAGCTGACATCAATATCGTTAACAAACAAGATATTAATCGATACACGCTGGCGTTACCAAGAAGCGACATTTCACTAGAGAGTCTCAACATTCAACATGAATACCCAAATGTCTATTTGGTTGCAAACCAAACTAAAGCCCTAAAAATGCTTTATTATGATCGAGTGGATTTAGTCAATAATAATGATATCGGCCTATCCGGCTCAATAAAGGCATTGGGGCTTAAACGGTCTGATTTCACCATTGCGTATGTTATTAATAACATCGAGCTAGGTATAGCAACCCATAAAGATACTCGGGTTGAATTACTCGAAATGATGCGACATGCATTTGATACGGTTAAACAAAATGGCCAGTTCGAGCTTATTGTAAAAAAGTGGTTTCCTGAACGAATATCACCACAAGCAGCAACTCAGATCGCGGGACCAATAACGGTTGAGCCTGATAATCATAGTCAAACCACGATTGAACCACTTTCGCTTTAATTGGCTCATGTCGCTAAAACCAGTATATGGGTTCAGCGACAACATCTGTCGCTGGAAGCAAAGTCTGACATAGGCAGCTTTCAGCTTTCAATAACTTACCGAAAAGATATAACTATACTCTGACATAAAATGTACCCATAGTCTGACAAATTGGAACTGCACCTAGATACTATAATTATGAATTGTCATTTTATTACAACTGAAAGCGTATCTCTTAGTAACTCACTTTTGGACATAAATGATTTAGTGTAAAGGTTCTAAAGATAGGTCGTGGGATTAGTAAATGTATGGTAATAAAATAAAGTTTACACTGACCCACATATTCTCAGCTATCCAAAGCCCCATCAGCTCTTTGTGGCCTTCAAAATTAATACCTAACGCTAAGAAAATAGATTTGTTGATAACGCGCTTATCCTGACGGATTTTTATGACGATGCAATCAAGGTAAACAATTGGGTAAATTGCATCTAAAGGCCGGCTTTGCCACTCAATCACTTGCTCGAGAACCGCGTTGGTTACGCGAGAAACTAACGTGGGTGATATCTCTGCACCGTACCATTCATCAAAGGCTTGAACGATATCACGAGTAATCATGCCTTGAGCATAGAGCCACAATATTATATCGTCCATAGAGGTAAATCTGGACTGGTGCTTTTTAACTAACTTAGGCTCGAAACTGCCTTCACGGTCTCGGGGCGTATCAAGTTCAAACTGGCCATCTTCAGTTTGATTACGCTTGCTGGTTTTACCGTTACGGCTATTAGTTGAAGTGGATTTGTGGTGTTTTTCATACCCCAGATGCTCATCCATTTCAGCATTAAGAGCGGCCTCGACCGTTATCTTTTTGAGCATCTGACTAAATTGATTTAAGTCTTCTGGTGTTTTAATGCTTTTAGCTGCTTCTTTCGCAAAAGCTTCAATGTCATTTTTGTTCATGAGTATCTGCCTATCCTTAACTCTCAATAGAGTACGTATTGATAAGCAGTTACACAAAATTAGTTACAGTCTCGAACAGAGCCATTAGTTCCGTTAATGTTAGATTTCTTTACCACCGATCGGCAACGCTTGCTCAATTGGACTCACGTATACCCAACCTGAAATATTGGGGCCAATACGTCCAGCTTTACGAATAATAATGGTAACTTCATCGACCTGACTTTCGTCACAGACTAACGATAATCGGACTTCTGAAATGATTACCCCAGCTTCGGTTGAGTAATCCTGCTCAGATTCACTGAGCGCTTTTAAAGTACCCTTAACATCCATTATCGTAATATTCTTATATCCTGCATCACTTAAGGCTTCGACAACAGCTGCCGAACGAACATGATGGAAAAAGGCTTTAACTTGTTTCTGTACTTTGGGTGTGTTCGTTTGTTTAGTTTGATTCATAGTATTTACTCCAAAATAGGATTGTTTGCTTTTCAATTAATCGAATGTTTTAGCAACAGAAATGACTTCTTTCTGTTGCTAACTCATTGATATCAAGTTGCTATTGCGTCACCATTCTCTGTGAGTTCGCGCGGTTTGCGATAAGCCATCCGGTAAAGACCAGGCAGTACTAAAAGCGTTAACAAAGTGGACGATATAATGCCGCCAATCACTACTGTCGCTAGTGGTCGTTGTACTTCAGCGCCGGTGCCAGTATTGAGCGCCATGGGTAAAAAACCTAATGCGGCAACTAAGGCAACCATTAATATGGGTCGTAATCTGAGCATGGCGCCTTCACTAATTGCACTATCGATATTCAGCCCATTTTTCAAGCCATCGCGAAATGCTGACACCATCATCACCCCAGTCAATACCGAGACGCCGCAGAGGGTAATAAAACCAACCCCAGCAGTGATCGATAATGGAATATCACGTAACCACAAAGCAATCACCCCGCCGGTCAACGCGAGTGGCACTCCGCTGAAAACTAAGGCGGCGTCTTTGGCTGAACCGAAAGTCATCATGAGCAAAGCAAATATCATCACCAGCGTTACCGGAACCAATATACTGAGTCGCTCACTCGCTGATTGCAGCTGCTCAAAAGTGCCGCCGTAACCTAACCAATAGCCCGGAGGTAAAGTGACTTGTTGATCTATTTTCTGTTGCACCTCAGTGACAAAACCGCCCAGATCGCGACCGCGTACATTGGCGCTGACGACCAGCCGTCTTTTGCCATTCTCACGAGAGATCTGATTGGCGCCAGGTGCCAGTTTGAGGGTTGCGACTTCCCTCAAGGGAACATAACCCCCATTGGGGAGTGGTATCGGTAATCGTTCTAGTGCGCTTATGTCACTGCGCAACTTTTCGGTTAGTCTCACGACAATCTCGAATCGACGGTCGCCTTCAAAGACTAATCCCGCTTCTTCGCCTCCTGTGGCTGCGGCAAGCACTTCTTGTACCTCCGAGACATTCAGGCCATAGCGGTACAAGGCGCTACGGTTAGCTTCAACTGACAGAATTGGTAAACCGGAAACCTGTTCGACTTTAACGCTTTCTGCTCCCTCAATCGTATTGAGGACAGCAGCGATCTCTCCGCCCGATTTCAGTAATTGATTTAAATCATCGCCATAGATTTTGATACCGAGATCGGAACGTACCCCAGAAATAAGCTCGTTAACTCTTTGTTGGATAGGTTGACCGATTTCAAAAGCATTACCAGACGCTAAATCAAGTTTTTCCTCAATTTCTTCAACCAATTGCTCTTTGGTTTTTTCCGGATCAGGCCAGTCTTTGCGATCTTTTAACATCACATAACCATCTGATATGTTTGGCCCCATGGGGTCACTGGCCACTTCGGCCGTTCCTACACGGGCGAAATAAGTTTTAACCTCGGGTACTTGTAAAACGGTTCTCTCAAGCTGAAACTGCATATCAATTGACTGAGTTAAACTGGTACCCGGAATGCGCAAGGCTTGAATTGTGAGATCTCCTTCGTCTAAATTGGGGATAAACTCTGTGCCCATTTTTGAAGTCATCCAGCCGGAAAAAACCACAAACCCAATGGCTGCCCCCAAAATAGGTAGACGTAATTTCAAGGCCATTTCCAAAATAGGCGTGTAGAAACGTTTGGCGTTTCTAACGATGAGGTTGTCTTTTTCTTCGATATGACCCGTTAACAGTAATGCGACTGCCGCAGGCACAAAAGTAAGCGATAAGATTAACGCCGCTACTAATGCCATGATGACGGTCATCGCCATCGGGGTGAACATTTTTCCTTCGACGCCAGTCAGTGCAAGAATAGGAATATTAACCAGAATGACCACCAGGACGCTGATCAAACTGGGGGTAAATACTTCGCGTGTCGCCGCAAAGACAGTCTGAAAACGCTCGTCCAGTTTCAAGATACGACCGAGATGATGTTGTCGCCCCGCTAATCGTAAAATGCAGTTTTCGACAATAATCACCGCGCCATCAACAATTAACCCAAAATCAAGCGCCCCTAAACTCATCAGATTGGCACTGACTTCTGTTTCAACCATACCGGTCATTAGCATTAACATCGACAAAGGTATGACCATCGCGGTCAGCAGAGCAGCTCGCACATTGCCCAACATGACTAACAACACAACCACCACTAAAATGGCGCCTTCGACCAAGTTAGTTTGTACCGTGGCAATGGTTTTATCCACCAATACAGTACGGTTATAGACCGCTTCGGCGATGACACCTTTTGGCAATGTTTTATTAATTTCAACGAGTTTTGCTGAAACCGCCTCAGAAACTGTACGACTATTACCGCCCAATAGCATCACTGCGGTGCCCAGAACGGTTTCCTCGCCATCCAGCGTAGCAGCGCCGGTACGCAGTTGTTTTCCAAAGCCCACTTCGGCCACATGGTTAACGGTGATCGGAATGCCGTCTCGATTGGCCACAATAATTTTTTCGATATCGGCTATGCCGGTTACTTGCCCCGGTGCACGGATCAAATACTGTTCACCATTTTTCTCTATGTAACCGGCACCTACGTTCGCGTTATTTTTCTGGATCGCATCGACAAGATCATCAAAAGTCAATTGAAACGCCAGCAGTTGAGCCGGATTTGGTGTGATATGAAATTGTTTTTCAAATCCTCCGATGGTATTGATCTCAGTGACGCCGGGAACTAGGCGAAGCTGCGGACGGATCACCCAATCTTGCAATGTCCGTAATGCGGTTGCGTCATAGGCTTCACCATTGTCTTGTTTCGCCCCTTTTTTTGCGTGGACAGCATAATGAAATATTTCACCGAGGCCCGTCGCGACTGGCCCCATGACGGGTTCAATACCCTCTGGCATTTTACTTTTAGCCTGCTGTAGTCGTTCATTAATCAAGTTACGGGCAAAATAAATATCCGTGCCTTTCTCGAATACCACTGTTACTTGGGATAAAGCGTAGCGCGATATTGAGCGGGTATCTTCCACATAAGGCAATCCGGTAATAGCGAGCTCCACCAAGTAGGTGATCCTTTGCTCGACTTCAAGCGGCGAATATCCAGGTGCTTCGGTATTGATCTGAACTTGTACGTTGGTAATGTCCGGCACCGCATCAATCGGCAGTTTCTGGTAATTCCAGACACCCACCGCGGCCGTAATAGCGACGAGGAACATCACTAACCATCGGCGCGCGATGGAAAATTGGATTAACTTATCGATCATTGTGAGATCCTTTTATTAGTATGCTCTAAGGTGTCGCCTCGTGCAGGCGACAACGAAGGGAAAGTTCGAGAAACTTGCGTGAAGTAGATTTTAATCATCATCTTCTATGTCCCCTTTACCTGCTTCAGCTTTGAGAATAAAACTGTTTTTAGTGACGTAAGTTTCACCCACTTTTAAACCGGCCAATACTTCTATAAGCTCACCATCGGTGCGGCCTAAAATAATTTCTCTCGGCTCAAAACCTTCTTCTTCTTGAACAAACACCACGTTATGTTCCTCGACCATTTGAACGGCCTCACTTCGAATAGCAATTGCAACTTCGGTCTCAGCCAGATTTATTTCGGCTGTAATAAAATGACCAGGCACTAGAAGATGCTCTGGATTTTCAAGTAGAACACGCACCTTGGTGGTCTGATTGTGATTACCAAAAGGTGATATATAGATCACTTGGCCTTCTCCAGTGACGTCAGATGCACTGCACTTTATACGGGTTTTCTGACCAATATGAATGCTGGCCATATCCTTCGGGAACGCAGATAAATCAACCCAGACGGTCGAAAAATCGGCGACTTTGAATAAGGTCTTATCACTTGTTTGTTCGCCGACGTTGACATTGCGCTCAATCACAACTCCTGCAATGGAAGATTTAATCGCATAGGATTTTAAACTGTCATTACTTTCAACCATGGCCAAAACTTCACCCTGACTAACTGAGTCGCCGATTTGTTTACTGATCTTGGTTATGACACCTTCAAAACGTGCAGTCACTGAATGCACGTTTTGCTCGTTAGTAACCACCTGACCATAAAGCGGTAAGACTTCTCGGATATTGCCCGAACTTGCTTCTTCCAAACCAATGCCAGCAAATTCGATTTGTTCAGGCGTGAGTTTGATATAACCTTCTTCCGCTTCCTCTTCTTGGTCTGGCTTATTAGAGTCAGCGAATGTTGGACTGATTGATAACGATAATAGGGTGGAACAAAAAATGATCCCAACAAAAAGTGTTTTAATAAATTTCAATAGTTTCATGGAACTAATCCTTAAAATTGGGTTGTGTTGAAGACTGTATAAAATGCTGAGATGCTGGCAAAGGTTCTGCTGTCAGCTGCTCAATATTCGCACCATAAGTGAGTGCTGCCGAAGCTGCTTCAATGAGTGAGCGACGTGAGCTTAGTAACTCTTGCCGAGCAGTCACATAATCGAGATAACTGTAACGTCCACGCTCGTACGCTTGCCGTGTTTCTTTAAGGGCTTGTTCGAGTGCTGGTACGATCTCGTTTTGGAGTTTAATAACACTTATGATCGCCTGCTGACGATTACTAAATGCCCGAAATAACTGAGTGTGCATATTAAGCAAAGCCATTTCTCTTTGAACAAACACTTCATTGCGAGAAGCCAGTGCGCTAGAAACGGCCCCCTTATTTCGACTAGAAGAAAATAGCGGCATACTAAAACCGGCAGTAAGCGCTGTGTCATTGGATTCCTGAAACTGCCTCACACCCACTGACCAGCGAAAATCACTACTCGATTCCGTTTTAGCCAGACGAACTTCAGCATCTTTAAGCCTTTCTTCTGCGACAAAAACCTGAATCGCGGGATTGTTTTTGAGTTTGGCGTAAAGGACATCGAAATCAACATCTTTGCCAAACCGGAATAAATTGCCAGACACTGCTGAAAATCGCGGCTTGGTGTCTCCCCAAAGCGCGGCTAAAGCGATTTTTAGATAAGCCAGTTGTTGCTGTTCGGACAACATGGTTAGTTCTGATTGAGATTGAGCAGCCTTAGCGCGCTTGACTTCCGCCTCAGGTGTTGAGCCCGCTTTAGAACGCTTTTGAACAACAGCAAAGGTGCTTTTTGCCAGCTCAGTCGCTTCCAACGCTAAAACAACCCGCTCTTGTGCCGCCAGTACATCTATATAGCGACGAGTGACTTCACCCAATAACTCGAGTGATTCAACTTGTTTTTGTGCGGTTAGAACTGAATGGCTGTTGCTGTAAAACCCTGCTCTTGCTTCTCGCTTTCCACCCATTTCAATAATAGAGGAAAGTGAAACTGTGAGCTCAGCGCTGTCGAGACCACTTAGGCTTTTAGTCCCAGCAAAATTTTCTATTTCAATATCAAGCTCATAAGCCGGATTTAATTGTGCTGTTTCCAGCTGTCCCTGAAGTGCTACGTCACGTAAAGCAAACACTTTGAGAGAGGGGTTTTGTTCGAGAGAACGATTCATCGCTTCTGTTAATGTGAGTTTATTGTCAAGCGATGCGGCGACTACTGAGGTCACTTGAAAACTTGTTAAACAACAAATGAGAGTGAGCCATATTCCAGGCACCCGCTTAGTTTGCGCGCCCAAAATGGGCGAGTTGGGTCTTTTATTCATGAAGGATTCCACGGTTTTATAACAAAAAGTTAAACATCAGGACACATGTCATGACACTGACTAAATATGAGCGTGACTAAATAATTGTCGGATTAAACTTTGGGTGGGCGAAAAACTGAAGACAGTAATCCACCAAGGATCGTATTACTATAATCATTGGGCACTAAAGATTTGAGGGGTGGTAAAGCGTTAAGCGACAGTGTCGGTAAGTCACTTAAGTACAAGTGGCAATAACAATAGCAATAACGAGGACAATCGAGCCCATCATTAGAAAATTGGGTTGAATTTTCAAACAACTCTGGTTGAGTGACTTCAATCGGAGTTTGAGCATTTTCAGGCTGATGTGCTTGGCTGGTGTCGGCAATAGCAGTAATTGACTGCATCACAATTAATAAAACCAACCAATATGACAACCACTGTTTCATCAAAAATTTATTCTCTAGCTTTTGTTTGACAGGTTAACATCATGCATTCCGATTATTCATTAAGAGCAACTGTCCAATCATGGTCTGGTTGCCTGAAATAACCTGATAGTGCCTAAGGGCGTCGGGAAAAATTGCTTGTTTGCGATATGGGTGAATCCCGAGTCTTTAATTAATTTCGGTAAGGTGTTCTCAACACTGTCTTGGGTTGTTTCGAATCCGTCAAGCAACTGGACGACGATAAATAATACCCGTTGAACAAAGGACGATGGCTTCCCCCAATCCGCAATATGCAAACGCCCGCCTGGCTTTAAGACTCGGAATGCCTCTTTTAATGTCTCAAGTTTTTGCTCCGTTGTCAGATGATGAAAGAACAGGCTTGAAACCACTATCTCAAATGAGTCGCTTTTGAATGGCAGCTGTTGCGCTAAGCCCTGTTGTAGCGAGACGCGATCACTATAAGAAGACAGTTTTTTTTGAGCTTTTTCAAGTGTTGCCGGATCGACATCGACTCCGACAACCTGAAGTTCAGGCGCGTTCTCAGCCATCATCATAGTCAAAGTACCTGTTCCGCATCCAAGATCAAGCAAACGTTCTCCAGGATGAGACACAGATTGCTTGACTAGCGCTGTTTTAAACACGGTTTCCCTCGTGGTAAAATGGACGACCGTGTCATAAAAGCGAGTGAAGGCGTGATATTTCAAAGCTGGTATAAAGTTTTTTGGTTTATGAGTATTCAACAAGCAATTCCTTTCGATTAAGATTTTAGCTGTAAAATACGGCGAGCACCGGTTAATACAATCACACCAATGATTAACCCAATCACTAGGTCAGGGTAACGCGAGCCTGTCCAAGCGACCAGAAATCCGGCCAATATTACTCCAAGGTTAGCGATGACATCATTGGCGGAAAAAATCCAGCTGGCTTTCATATGAGCGCCACTCTCTCTATTCTTAAAAATCAGCATCAAACAGGTAACATTGGCTATCAAAGCGACGAGTCCAAACCCCATCATCAAGGTTGAAACGGGATCGCTTCCAAATATAAAACGGCGTAGTACTTCACTCAATGCACCTAAGGCTAAAATCATTTGTAACCAACCAGAAATATGCGCCGCTTTAAGCTTCTTCTTAACACTGTGACCAACGGCATAGAGTGCCAAACCATAAACTGTAGCATCAGCAAACATGTCGAGAGAATCGGCAATTAAACCGGCCGATTGGGCCATCCAACCAACTAATATTTCAACAACAAACATGAATCCGTTAATGGCAAGCAACCACTTAAGGATCTGCATTTCTTGGATTTCTGTTTCTTTCGCTGACGCTGTCGCTTTGGCGGCTTCTTTGCCACAAGTTTCTTGGGTGTTTTCTAACTTGGCACCAAACTTCAAAGACTCAAGTCTTTTTGTGATCTCCTCCAAATTATTATCATGAAAAACCCTGACTTTGCGCGCAGGAATATCAAACAGCAAACCGACAGATGGCTCAATGCTATCGAGCGTCAATCGAATGAGTCGTTCTTCAGAAGGACAATCCATTTTAGGTACTATAAATTCACTGGTGAATTGTTTATCAAAAGAGCTAGCGTCCTCTACAGTGCTTGTCTTTAATTCCACCGGTGCACTTTGGCATTGTCCTTTACAAGTTTCAGTCATATAAAAATACCTTGCTTTACTAATTAAACCGAGTTTAAACTCTATTGTTACTATAGAGTCAACTGTAAAAAGGTGTTTATTTGAAAATCGGCGAATTAGCAAAATTAACGGGCTGTTCAGTACAGTCCATTCGTTTCTATGAGAAGGAAAAGTTATTGAGTGCACTACGACGTAGTGAGGGCAATTACCGACTTTATGATCGTAATAACCTGGAGCAACTCATATTCATTAAACACTGTCGTAACCTGGATATTACGCTTGCGGAAATCAAACAATTGCTCGACTTAAAGCAGTCACCGGAAACCCAATGTGAAGACGTTAATCACTTAATTGACGAGCATATCAAACAAATTAACCTTCGTATGACTGAACTGAAAAAGCTGAAAGGCTCATTAACTGATTTACGTTCAAAATGCCGCGATAATCAGATCGTAAAAAATTGCGGTATTTTGCAGGATCTATTAACTAAGCCATCCGATTAGTGGCAGTCAAAGATAACTTTGCTGTGCTTTGACTAAAAGAGTGCTCATTGCTTCAGCACTCAACTATTGCTCTCTATTGACTACCTGTGACCAAATTTTAGTTTGAACCACTGTTTACCGATTAATAGACTTGATAATAATAGAATCAAAAATTGTGTTGCTACCCCCTGCCAGGTTGGATTAATACCCAACCACTCTATTTGAAAATTAATTGGGAAAGGAGAAATGCCGACCACTGCCGCTTCTTGCAATGCTGAAATCGCTTTTCCTGCCAAAACGAATGACAATGCCAATAACAGATAAGTCGTTGTCGAGAAAAATCGGCTGATGGGCAGTTTGACCGAATATTTAATCATTAACCAGGTGATCAACATTAAAACGAAGACAGCAAAAACAAACCCGCCGACCAGAGCAAACTGTTGTGCTGGTGCTGTTTGGGTGAGTAATGATTGATAGAACAACACTGTCTCAAACACTTCACGATAAACCGCGATAAAAGCTAATCCTGATATTCCCCACAAAGTTCCTGCATTCAAGCTTTTAGCGATATTCTGTTGAATATATTGCTGCCAATGATCGGCTTGGGTTTTACTGTGCATCCAAAAGCCAACATAGAATAAGACAACTGCCGCTAACATTGCGGCAACGCCTTCCATAATTTCACGACTAGCACCGCTGATTGTCACCAAATGTTGTGCCACTATCCAGGTCAAAATACCGGAAACCAATGCAGCTCCCCAACCGAAATGAACATACTTAATTGCTTCTTTTTTATTGGAGCGAAGCAGTACGGTGAAAAGAGCAAGTACAACTAATAGCGCTTCCAAACCCTCACGCAATAAAATTATAAAACTGGCACTAAACAGAGTCGCATCAGACATGGAAGAACCCGTTAATAGTTCTTCTGCTTCTTCTAGCTGAGTCAATACCACGGCTAATGATTGTTCGACCTGTTCGACGTTTTGTTTGTCGCTCAACTCTTGGCGTAAATTCAACAGACTCGACTCAATGGATTGACGAAGTGTCTTATCTCTGGCATCGAGGCTATTTTCAACCAGTTCGAAACCATCCAGATAAGCGCTGACAGCAAGCCTTTTTGCCTTGTCGTAATCACCTTTTTGGTAGGCCACATTCGCTTCTTCAAGTCGCTGACGTGTGATGCTTAAAAGGGATCCATTGTTTGAAAATAACAGGGCTGGATTGGCCCGTGCCGTTTCAACCAACATCCATTCACTTTTGCTACGTTTGCTATTCAGCTCAAATGGACTAAACATGACAACATCTTGTACAGCCAAGGCTGACTCTCTGGGCATTCCTCGTTTTTCATCGGCGGTAAATGCTAGGCTTCCGACGAAGAATGCCAACGACCAGCGCTCCTTTTCAGTCAAATGTTTAAAAGAAGGCATTGCTGTACCTTCTATCCCATTAGATAGAGCATCATAAAGCCCGAGGACCGATCGATTTAGCGCACGAGTTTTATCAGTGAAATCTGTCGGTGCGGGGGTAAGTTGTTGAGCCAATTGTCCATCACCTCGACCAAAATCACCATGACAACTGGAACAATCACTTTGAAACGTCATTTTTATTTCTGAGCTAGCAATCAGCGATCGAGGCAGAGACAATTGAGGGGATAGGGTCATTAGCGCCTGTCTCAAGTTAGCAGACAAGTCCTGGATCACCTCAACCTTTTGCTTATTAGTAACTGCTGTCTGAAGCGATTGCGCCAATATTGGTATTCGAGCGTTTTCAGTTGTCAGAACAGCACTTTTTTCCAGAATGAGTCCAGAGAATTCCACCATTTCCTGATACTCTCCGGAGTCGATGACTTTGCCATCCCTAACGGCTGATACATAATCAACTCCCACATACTCGGCGAGTTGTAAAAGTTGGCGCAATTCTTCGGGCTCGGCGGTAGCCGATACGCTTCCTGAAATAATAAGTGCCAATAGAATGCTTAAGTTAGCGATTGTTTTTTTTATCGCTAATCCAAAAGAATTGAGTTTGATGAAATAAGTTATTGGGTTGCAAACATTCATAATTCTTGCCAACAATAATGCGATTGAGAATAATTCGCACTCTATACCCTCTAGTAAGTATAGAGTCAAGCTGGATAAAGTCTTTGGTAAAATAAACGAGGGTTTTATTTACTTGCCGTGGTGTTAATTAATTCTGACCATTTTTAACCCACTTTTTGATAATGCTTGAATAGTATGCATAACTCATTGGTTTGCCACTTCTACGTGGGCTAGGAAACAGATAATCATTTGGGCCCAGACTATTTTGAAATATCCACTTACTTAAGCTTTGCTGTGTTTTAGCTGAGATCTCAAATTGAACCTCACGCCCGGTTTTGCTTTGTGTCCGACGCACACGCGATTGGATAACTCCCGCACAGGAGATGTCGAACACCTTCATTGATAGTAAATCGCAGGAACGAAGTTTGCTATCGAGCGCCAAATTTAACAACGCAAGATCTCTGACATTATGTTCAATTTCTAACCTAGTTCTGATCCGCCATATGTCTTCAGTTTAAAAGGACGTTTTTGACCGATATGCTTAGTGTCTTGCTGAGTATCCATGTGAACTTCTATTATTCAAGAATGATCACTGGTTAAGTGTAAAGCGATTAAGATTGGAATGCCGAATAAAATGCAAATTAGCTATATGAATTTTGCATGAGAAAATGTAGGTCAAATATACTCACTATTGCGGACTTGAAATATCAGTTCTAACGAGGAATGGGGCAATTTTCGTGATAGAAAAGGAGAGGGTCCCACCGAGAACCTCTAACTCAGTATGATACTGAATTGCTTAGCCTCGCTTTTAACTAATATCCACATTATTTAATCACCTGATAGGCACTACATTTCCTTCACCAAGTGATAAATCCTTTTCAAAAAGCCCGATCCTCTCTTCCTGTGGGATTAGGTCGAATAGAGCACAGATCACTTGTGCATGATGCTTATGTAATGCTTTATTCTCTCGAACTAGCCTGTTTACGCAGTCCTTTAGCTCCTTGTTTCTCTCTTGGGCATCATGCTTCGCTTTAATTGCTTTTTTCTTCTGTGTCTGAAGCTTTTCATTATCACTTTTGGCTATAACAGAATTCACACCTAAACAGTCAGAAGCTACATTTATCTCTGGCGCGTTATATTCTATGATTTCTGCCAGTATTTCCCTGTGGTGCCGCAGTGCACCTGTGCTTAAGCCTGACTCTTTCTCTACCGTACTCTGATTTAGCTTGAGGTTGGTTCTCTTTTTAAGTTCGCGATGGTTTGGAGTGCCGCTTTTGATACGCTCCATTGCAGCTATTATTTTTTTAGCTGTCTTTGCTTTTTCTGTATCCCGTATACTCATGAGACCTCCTTATATGGCAACTGTTTTGATTAGTATGCGAGTGACACTTTGTGGCAATTTAACTCGTTCAAAGGGGATCTCTAAGTCTCGTAAAATGGCCTCACAGCTTCTTATTTGCATGACTAACTGAGATGCGACACCGTGTGTTAGCTCATTTTGTTCATCTAGCAGGGCTAGGTTCTTACTTGCATTAAGACGTTTCCCCTCGGCATACATGCCATCCACTATCACGTCAAACTCACAATTAACACATTCTTCAAGGGCAACATTGATCCGCATGTCGCACTGGGAATTAGTACAATAAATGCCGGGTGCAATGGCGTGGATATGCTTATTTCCCTCTTTAATTAACCTCTCCCAATAAGCAGGCTCAAGCATCCTGCTATTGTTATCTCTATCAAAGAAGTCCGAGTTTCCCGCAATGGTATTGAGCGCTCTACCTTTGCCTCCGGCAACACGTTCTTTGTTTGCTATTCGCTCATAGACTCGTGCCAGAATTGTTGACTGCTGTAATGTGCGCTCGCTTTCTATCTCGTATCTCAATGCCCCCCAATAGGTTGCATTGTTTGCGTAGTGGCGCGTCATGGCTGAGCTTAAATGAGACAGCTGTTGTTTAAGCTGAGGGTAGGCCATCAGCTCAAGACCAATCATATAAAAGGCGAAACTGCGCCTAGTTTGGTGGGGTTTAAACTTAAAAGGCTTTCCTTCTTCAAAATTGGTATTGGACGGATTAGTAACACGAAGAAAGCTTGTATCGTCCGTATTTAAAGCACTATCCATGTGCTTATTAAGCCATATGTTTACGTTGTCGGACATACGACTCGCCCAATTTCCTTTTTCTAACGTTTTTGGTGAAATAGTTTCTCTCAGGGATACAAAGTAACTGTTATTACAGGCACATAGGGACAGTAACGGACGATGAACAGTCGTTAATACGCGAAACGCATCATGCCCTGTTTGAGTGGTCACGAACTGATCCTCTTTAGTCTGTATCCCCTTCGTTATTTTGGATTGTCGAGTGGTAAATAGGAAGATTTTCTGACTGTTATATTCATAACTTTGCGCACCATAGTCTGGGTGCATAGAGTGAAGTTCATCTACTCTCATGCCGCTTAACATGAGGCACAAGACCTTGCTCTTCATATCCAGATCGCGCAGATAACCTTTAAACTGGCCTTTGGTAGTGAATCTCATATCCCCAACAACAAACGGCTCAAATCGAGCCAACCCTTTCTCGATATCAATCATGCGCTCAATCTCGCGTTCCAACTGAGACAGATGTGGCAAAACTGATCCCACATCCGCCGAAAAAGTGTAGAGCATAGCGGTGTAGATGCGTGGCGGAATAACAAGGTTCTGCTGTTGCTCTTTGAGTTTTATCCCAAGCTTTTTATTATCCTGCTTGGAGAAATAAAGCTCAAAAGGTAACTCTTCATAATATGATAATAAAGCGTTGAGTGCGGTTACTGGCGGACGCTGTAAAAAAAGATCTGGATGCGCTTGAGCGAACTCTTTTAGGTTGTCGTCATTGAGATCTGAGAAACTGTTCCAGCCGTTATTCAGCATATGATGAGCCAGCTTACGAAGCGCCATATTATACGATTTAACCGTGTAGCCCTCCACATGTGCACCATTCGTTAACATTAGCGCAAGACTGAATGCTTTTATCTCATTGGTGATGTTGCGCTCTAATTTTCTTCCTTCAATGGTGAAGCTAATCGTTCTTAATAGGTCATCATTTAGTGAGCGCATATCCCAAACATCTTGACCGAACCGAATAGCCTCCCCGTTTGGCATGTGAAGCACATCCATTTTCTCCACATCGTCCCATTTCCCAGCTTTCATTATGGGCAACAAAAAATCATGATAATAATTGTCGTATCCGACCAATTGATTTGCCTTAAATAACTGATTTTTTACATCGTAGTTTAATTTAAGCATAGTAATTCACTGCCTCCATTGAGCCTAAGAAGTCGTTATTGTGAAGGAGGTAGCGTCCATCTGCGATTAACTTTTTTTCAGCCGCTTCCAGTACTGCTCCGGATAGGTTGTTTTCAGCAAGGGTCAGCAAGCTTTCTGCACGCTCATTCAGCTCAGCCGCTCTCTCTGGCATTGAACTCGCTGAATCTTCAAGGAGTTCTACATATGACAGCAGCTTGTATGCGCTATGAACATCGTTCACTAATTTTGCACTTTTACAGTCGATACACTTGTCGTATTGATAACACGTTATCTGCATGCCTTCATCCAGCATCGACTGAGAGATTTTTGTTGAGGTTCGATGCTCTTTTACTGCATCTCCAGATGGCTCACCACCACAAAGCAGTCCATTCAGATTTGTGGGCATTCTGAGTGCTTTCCACTCATCATATTCAAGCACCTCTATCTTCCGCCTCTTTTTAACCTCTGACTTTGCATCTTCAAGTGATGTGCCTTTGGTGTACGCCTCCAGTACCTCAATCGCTTGGCTTGCTATGAGCTGGTTTTGCATAGGCAAGCCGTTGATGTAGTGCTCACGTAACGTAGCTACTGTGTTTTGCAGGAGTGACGTTGCCACACCTAAACCACCATCATTGGGATTGAAGTTGTTATTGGCTGAAGTCGACCTGAACTTTTGAGCGTTTAGCGATAGGTAATAATCCCCTATATAGATCCCGATCTTCTTTAAATAATCGGCAAAGGGTAACTCTTTCCCCTCCCATTGGTATGTACACAATTTTGAACCTAACGGAAGCAAGTATGGGGTGCATTTTTTAGCGTTACTGCGTTTACTAATTTTGACTGGATTGTAATGAGCTGAGTAACTTTCTAGCGTCCTCAAAAAGGGGATGTGTCGGTTCTCGACTTCAAAACTACCGTCCAAGCCACTGTCGTACTTGAATGAAACGTGCACATAGCCCCTAGCATCTGCATCAGAGTAGGTAAGAGGCATACAGATTCCTTTCAATTTGTTGTCCGTCAGGGCGCGTAATGCTCCGAAAGCTAGGCTGATTGCTCTCTTTTTAACATCCCGAGGCAATAACTTTTTAGGTTTTTTAACGATGATACCGTTTGAGGCGCGCACCTCGGTAATGATTTTCTTATCTACAACCTCATTAAATCGCTCAATAAGGTAGGGGGCGTGAATCGCCTTATTATCGATATACGCATGAAAGAGAACATTTAAAGTTCTTGCTCCCATTTGTAAATGAAGTGGCTTTACACCATCTTTGTTAGATAAGCTGTATAGCAATGGTGGGTTGGGTTCATTGTTAAATTGAGGATTAAAAAGTTCAGAGAGCTTGCTGAGTGTATTGATAAACGTTAATCCATCGCGCTTATCTATTTCTAAGTTTACATAGCCGTCATCGATTATGGGCTCTTGAGAGAATACACCCTCCACAACTTTATTGGCTCGACTCTTCCATGCACGGATACTCACGTATTTCGTTGTTCTGTTAAGTTTTCTGTCTTCAACTAGTTTGATTGGGTGGCATACATTCAAAATTGACGTCGTATTGAAACTGCTGTAGTGACAGAACAATAAATACCCTGCACTCATTGCGATATTGAAAGGAGATTGGTGGTTGGTCTTCATGTTCCCGCGCTTAGGTGCAGTATCATGCAAATCAATCGTTACGAACTCTCCGTTTTCAAGCTCGTCAATCACAGCCGTGACTTTTTCTAGATGCTCATCCTTCTCTTTAGAGGCTATTAATTGACTCGTAATTGAAAAAAACACTAACTGCAAATGCCGAAGAAGACTGTTGAATTCCTTCTGACTATAAGGTGTTACAGGGCTTTTATTCCCTTTGAACTGAAGCGTATCTCTGTCCCAACGGGGGTTGAAAACCTTGGCGGCGATGAGGCATTGGGTGGTATCAGATTTAAAGCCTGAAGCCGAGGATTCTTTCAACCCCACTTCGGCACCATTTTCATAGAGGTAGATGTAATCTACCGGCTTGATTTTTAATGCGACAAGGCGAGCAAGCTCACCGTCACGACCACAGTACGAGAGAAAGCCAGCTTTGGAAAAGGGGTCTATATCCTCTTTGTCACAAAAGCGGACATAGCTGCTAAATGAAATATAGTGCCTATAAACAGTATCTGATGAACCACCATCTTCGATTCGTTCTGCTTGTGCCTTAGCCAGATTATAAACAGCGGTTTTCCTAATTTTACAGCTTTTGTCACCCAGCAATACCTTGAAATTAAGCTGATATTTGGTTTTGTTGGCAAGGGTCACTTCTTGAGTCAATATGTTTATATCTACAATGTCACGCTCTCGTAGCGTGACTTGGGCATGCTCTAGGCCCTCTTTACTTAATGGGCTTGTTCTAAATCCTGTCATTATTTAGCACCGAAAGCGTCTTGAGCTGCTTTGTTTTTTCTCGATGCGTAACCGAGTTTGGCCTGCTTATCATTCATAAAGTTGGTGTATTTTTCAGTCGTTAGAGTTGACTCATGCCCCATCAGACTAGCTAATTCCTGCATTAAAAGATCGAACACTAGCCCTCGTTTTTCTGTCTGTTCTTCCAGCCAATAGGTTGCAAATGTTGAGCGCAGATCATGAATTCTGTAGTACCAATTAGGGTGTGTCTTTCGTATTTTTGTTCGGATCAGACTCATGTGTGCCTGTATTGTGCTTTTGCTGTAGGGCAATCCATGTGCACTGATAAACAAGCGAACATGTTCACTAGCGACAAATTTCGATTCTTTAAAGTCACCTAAAATTCCATGATTCTTGTGCGCAGTTTTTTTAGCCTCCATTTCCTGTTGGTGTTCCTGACGCATTCGATAAACACCCTTTGTAAGCAGATCGTCTCTGCCTTCTTTATGCAGGTACTCATCGAGTTCAAGCATTAGGCTGTAGGGGACTTGTATATCACGCTGCTTTGTGAATTTGGTTTCACAACCATTCGCTGGCCCTATTGTAAAAGGGATTAATAGTGAGTTGGTCATTGGATAGTGAACACCATTGGCAGGGAATGTAACCAACTCCCCAACTCGTAATCCTGTTTCAATTGCGAACCTAAGCATTAAACCGATAGTTTTTGCATAGCCCTGGTTGTAGTTGCACTTAAGGTGCTCAAGGAAGATTTTTTTATCTTCAACTGACATTGGTTTTAACTTTAAGTGCGGCGGCGTTGATTGAATTTTAGGAAATCGTTTTTTTAGGGATGTTGTTTGAACAGTTATCGCTTTACGTTTGTTGCTCAAGTGCCCTAGTAGGTCGTGGTTGTTTACGCTTTGATCACGTCTTAATGTCACCTCTTCAAACTCAAAAGGTTTATTGTCTCTTGTAATATAAAGCAACCCACTTCTATGGAGCCATTTGTAAAACCTGATCACTACATCGATGTAGGTTCTTGCACTTGATAACGAATATCCTTCAGGGTTGCGTAGTACCTGTGCTGTTGCTGGGTTTATCACTTTTAGGTTGCTAAGTAAGTGATCTGCGAATAACCACGGCGCGCCTTCTTCTGGCTCATCAGTTATTGATTTGTAGGTTTTGTTTTGATGGGTTAGGAATCGCTGGAAAGCAAGTAACGCCTGAGCATCGGTCTCAGTTGACTTTTTCCCATCTTTTAACAATGAATAAAGAAACTGATTTTGCGGGTATAGGGGCAATCCATCGGGTTGAACAATGATGGTTAATGCACGCTCAGGAACCGCTGAGTCTTTTACTCTTAACGTGCTCTCACCGGAGTCATTAACAAGTGATTGAGCCAACTTAGGATAGGGCTGCACGTTGATTGTGATGTTATAAAAATCTTGTTCATCCATAAGACTGTCCAATAAAAGTACAGCCTTAAACTAAGTCTTATTTATTTGAGTATCAAGCCCAAACATTCACAGTCATAAAATCATGCGTACATTAGAACCACATGTTCCCATTCAACTTTTTTAGCTCTTTTTAAATGAGTATTAGTAACAAAGCCTTCTGGAGCTTCGATATTCTTTTTAGCGTCAAATTTTGCACCACAGTAGAGAGTCAGACGATGATCTTGATAGACCTGTCGCTCAAGCATCTTTTTAGCTTTATTAAATGAGTCGTTAGACGCATTACCTTCAGCAACAGAAACAGAGCTAAAAATAAAAAGAGTCAGGGAGAGTAAAATCTTAGAAATAGTCATAAATAAATATCTTATAAATAGAATAGCTAGATAATGCCTTACTTTTAGTCGTTAAACAAAATCGACAGATAATTTGACTCATTTCTGGACAAAAGTGGGTTATAACTTATCTTTTTGTAAATTTTACCCTGAGCCAACTAAATTCTTGGCTGGTAGTTGGACTTTCGTCCGAGTAATGCCCAACCTATTGCATATTTACTAGTTTATTTTAGGTCGTTAATTCAATGTTATTAATTGCCTGCCGCAGGCTTTAGTGCAGATAATCCAGTGAGACGCCGCTAGCACGTCCTTGTGGGCTTAACCAAAACATCCGTGTTTTGGATACTCCCTAGCTTATCTACACCTGAATTTTTGTCTATTCGATTCAACTTCATTGATGGCTATGGAAAAGTGCTATACAAGAACATGAGTTAAATTATTTATGGACAAAAGCAGGTTAGTATTATTGCTCTAAAATGTTTCGATCAGATTAGGAAAAGTATGCTAAAGCTAAAGGTTTCATCGTTTGATATAACAAAATCACTTCTGTCTATATAATTTAGTTAGGGGTAATAGCTACCCCTAGCACATATATGCGACAATGAACAAAATGCCAATGTAACTACCAATTAACCCTCTGTTGGATGGCGCTAGTTATAGGGTCATATGTACCTCGACCATAACTACGTATAACTGCGTTTACTTTTGTCGCTTCGCCAATAACTTCCCGAATTTTTTCAGTTGCCGAGTGTGAGGCGATGACAAGCCATCCATTTGAACAGAAATCATCCATTTTAGGTGGTTGTCTAGAAATAGGACCATCTTTCCAATAGATGCTTTCAACCATTACATCGCCTTTCTCATTAATCCAGCGAAACAATCCTTCATCAGAAACAGACCAACCTAGGTAAAAGCCAATAGACGGATTTAACGCTAACCATTTAAAACCACCATGATCAATGTGAGCACCGGAACCATAAATCACCAACGATGGTTCATCAGTAAAAGTTATTTTGGGGTAATCGCTTGCAGACCAATGCATCATACTTAGGAACAAAGCTGAAGGTGAGGAAACTTCTACATCGTCATTCCATTCAGGATGACAGACTGTAGACATGCGAACCTCCGACGGTATATCCCAGTCTAACCAGCTCCAGGTTGTAAGTTCTCCAATAATTTGTTTTTCAGTGTCTATACGATCAACAAATTGTGTAATACCTTGTTCAATATCTCCCAACCATTCATCGTGATTATGAGATATATCTCGATCTTTTGCTTTCGGTACAACAATACACTCAGGTCTAATAGTGGGTTCAAGACTCAATAACAATTCATCACTACGTTTGAAAATAGCTCGCAGAAGATCAACTTCTTGAGGAGATATTCGCCCTGCATCCAATAACTCGCATACCACATGAGAGAGTGCTAGCTTTGCCACTTTTGGTCTCAGTCGGTGGTAGGTCAGCTTGAGTCCAATCCCTTCCAACCAGTTTCTATAAATTTCCTCAGCCTGTTTATTCCATTCATTCTCTGGAATCAAAGTTTTCATTAGCTCATAAACTCTATAGGCTAAATTCTCAAACGGTACGTTTGACATATCAGCTACAAGCTTAGCTTCAGCCACCAAAGGCCTAAGCAACTCAATTGGATCATCAACATCAGGAAGTGTTTCCCCAGGTCGGAGAGCTGAAAAAGGAATAGCTTCCTTTTTATTATTTATTTCTGGTAACTCCAATCCGTATATAAAAGGTAACTTTGATCGTTCATGTGGAGGTAACCTACCTTCGATTTCTAGCCTACTAGACAAATCCAAGGCAATCATCCTCACACTAAAGTCTTCCGACGCACAGAGTGAAGATATTTCCTGCTCAAATTGAAGAACAAACCCTTTGAAATCCTTTGCTAAGCTACTTAACAAAGATACTACTTTTACCTGCGCCAACCCAATTTTGTCTATTCTATGAGCTACTTGCCTAATAATTTCTGGCCAATTTGCTTCAATTTTAGCCAAGCCAACGATTGCCTGATGAGCCATAACCCCTAATTCAGGAATAGCCACATCAAGCATATCGAATGCAAACTCAATGAGTAAACTAGCATCCTTCTTCTCGACAATGTCATCTAACAGTGCCGGTGGTTTCTCAGCCCCTTGTTCAAAAACGTCTAGCTGGTATGCATGTTCTTTGATTTCCTTCCAAATGGGCAGGATATCTTTATCCTCAAAGAGGATATCGACAATTTCTGGTAAGTTCCAAATTAAACTGCTTGGATACCTATATTCACCAATGTAATCATCAACTAAACAAGCGAGCGCTTTAGGGCGCCACTGTTTAGCATCAATTTCAACAAGGGCTCTAAATATCGACTGTCTAGAACCCCCATCCCAATGCAAATCCCAACCTTTAGCATCTGAGTTATCGAATAAACCTTCTAATAAACTGTTCGCTTTATCCACTTCACCATGTGAAGACAATGCGCCAGCAATACAAGAAACAACATTATTATCAGGCTTAACTGGCTTTAAGAGCTTATAGAGTTCCTCTAATTGAGGGACATTCATACCTTTTAAAAAAGGTTGAATTAAGTTCATCCAGCGGAAATATTCAACGGATTTCACACTTCGAAGAAGCTGAAAAAGGTTTTCAGGAGAATTTATTTTCAGTTGAGTCTCTTCTTCTGTAAGTTTTTCCCCTGTATTTAGTGTCAGAGAAGGTTCATGAGTAACATGCTTTTCCTGGGGGGTAGAAATTGCCATTGAGGCATAAAAACTATTGTCCAACCCCGCTTCCCTGACGCCAAGCGCTACTCCTTCTAACCACGAATAACGATTTGAAGGTAATAAGTGTATATTGATAGATGCAATAAGCTTTTCTATCTCATCCGTCACCCCATCATCAGAGGATTGACAGGTCCGATACACTAATTTTTTAGGCAGATCAGAAGGATTGTGCTCTTCGAAAGGGATCAGCAGCTTTCTCGTCATCACTGATATTTCTTTCAATGGCGGACTAGAGCCATCAAGCATTCCAGACAGCAACCCTGTTAGGCCCGGAGCATAATCAAGCCCTTTATGATCGAATAACCACCTCAAGAGCTTTAAACCATATCCCGGATTCCAACGTGTGGTCATAGTGATGAGATCAAGTCCTGCTTCCTGCGTACCACGACCATTTCCCGACTGTTCCAAATCTACTAACGCCAAAGAAAATCGACATATTTCACCGTAGGCTAAATCAGGATATTGACTGATCAACTTACCTAACCACGATACCCAATGGGAAAATTGCCTGTCTTTCCTATGATATATTCCAAAAGAACCCTTGAAGATTTTTGGTAACAGGCTAGCCGCTCGATCTGGTTTACCAATCGTTGACCACATGATAGAAAGTTCATAGTACTCAGACATTTTAGAGTGAATGTCGTCAAAATCGGTGATCTCTTTTTCGATTTGATCCAGTACGTCAACTAAACCATCCCTGCTATATCCTTCCTTATACAAAGTGAAAGCAATCTCTCTGCGCCAGCCAGTCGGCCAATACCGTTTATCCCAATCTTTTCTAAACGCATCGGCTAAAGCCAAAATACAATCATGTCCATGCTGAGCAGCAGCCCTTATTGCGAAGTTAAAGTAATCAACAGCGGCTGATTCGAACTCATACCACCCAATCCAATCCCTTGTTTGATCATAAGGCTTTCGTAACAATTCAAATGATGGCTTTATCTCCTGAACAATAAAACTTGGTAGCAGCTTCTCTCCAGCCCAACCCCGTCCCCAAATGCTTGAAAACCTCACTAAAGCACGTTCAAATAAGACGTTTCCTGTATACTTTTTTTCGCTTTCATTTGGAACCACCTTAACAGGATCAACATCTTGCCCTAGGGCCGCTCGTAGTCTGTTAAGACGAATTCTATCTGCGAATGGACTTAGGTTCTTCCATTGGCCATGAACACCATATTTATAAAGTTTTGGCTGTTCAAAATTTTCAAACCATTCTTTAGCTTTTTCTATATTTCCATTGGATCTGTAATCTAGTTCAGCAACCAACAACTTTTCTGAAAAATCCAAGTCATTATTTTCAGACCAATCAATGACAGCCTCGAATGCGGTGTCTATCAAAGCCAATGGATATTGGTTAATGCATATGGAGACACATAAATCTATAAGACTATCAAAGTGCTTCCTTTTTTCTGACAAGAAATAGAAAAGCTCAGTTATTTTTTCTTCGTCTTTTGTTTCATAGATACCATTGACCAACCGTCTCATTAAGCGAGCATGTAGGTCTTCATCATTTCCACTCCATGATCCCACACCATCAACTTCACACTTCGTTTGGTGTATAGTTGAGACAAGGTCGCCTAGCGGCATGAAATAATGAGCTACATCAGCCCATCGTTTCAAATCTTCAGCTCCCCCATGATGCGGATCAATAGCGTCTCCACCTGACAAGTAACTTAGCGGTTCAGCAGATTCAAAGACCCTTTTAGCTTCATTAAAGAATTTGTTCTCCGCTAGAACTTTAGAAAATTTGAGTGCTTCTGAATCACTTACCCTTAGCAGCTCACCATCGAATATGTAACTAAGCGCTGAACTTACTCCCTCCGATGAAAATAAGAGAGCAAGTATATCAACCTCATTAAGGGCGTCTCTTCGCTCTCTAAGCTCACTTTCAATTAAGAGACATCTCACTACGGCAAGTGGATCACTCAGCTCCTTAGCCGACAATAGAACAGCGTCAATATCATCTGTTAAACTCGAAGTATTCCGAAGATTAAAGAACTGGTCTCTAAAGTAACTTTGAGTCCCTGTATCAATTACAGCTTGCATCTGCCGAGCATTAAAAAGGTGGTAAACCGCCTCCCATCGCATTGGATCATTATCCTCAGACGATTGAATACAGTGTTTAGCTAATACCTTGTGATATTCAATATTTTTTGAATCATCAAAATTACCAAATAGGTTTCGGCACGTTTTATCTAAAATAAACTGTCGAAAACTGTTATGAAAAAAGCGCCAACTTACATCACTATCCTTCTTGAAATAGTGGGCTGCACTTGAAATAAAAGCGCGAATAGTTGAATGATCAGACCATTTCTCAAGCACGTGAGTGTTTATTGGCACTCTCAATCTTGACAATAACGCAAGCAAGTCAACAAGCTTCTGATTACTCTCTATTTGTCGCCAATAAACTGAATAGCTTTGCTCAATATGCCCTTGGTAAAGAGGAAATTCATCAATAGCTTCATCATAACTCCTACCCGATCCGCCAGTAATAAACTGCAACAAATAAACCAAAGATAGTGGGTGCCCTAATGACTTTTCAAAAATTTTCTTCTTATTATCATCTGTTAGGTCGGAACAGCCTGGCCATTCGTTTATGGCTGCATAGACATTTGTCCGAGTAAGAGGAGATATAACAATGGTTCGACTTCCATGGCTGACATGCTCCTTTATCGTATCAGAAAGATCGTTCAACTCTAGCGTTTGACTACCTAGAACAAATATCACTCCATCAGGCACGGTGTTCGGGAGAGGCAAATCTGACAACAAACTCTGTAATGGGTTTTGTTCTCGCTGAATATGATCTAACCCATCAACCATTATGATGGTGGTTACGCCATCATTTTTCCATTTGTCATGGGCTTGTTGAAGCTGCTCTCCTAACAATGATAGGTACTCTTCTCTTGAGCCTGGCTGCCCGGAACTTTCACCACGAAAGCCGTGATTTCTTAGCGATAATGTGATGTCATGAAGAAAAGTAGTCGCTTCACCACGCCCTTGGTAGGTGCTATCGGGTACATATGCGTAATATCTAACTAGTTTATATCCTGCTTTATACTTTAAAGTATGAGTAAGCGTTGTTGACTTTCCTGAGCCAGGGCTTCCAAGCAATGCGACATAGCCCTGCTTGGTTTGTGATAAAACATCAGATATAGAACCAACAGTTTCTTCAATTTCTTGATAAGTTCGATCGATAGGAAATTCATGAACAAACTTATGCTTAAACCTATGACTCCACGCCAACCTATCTAACATATCATCTTTGGACAGCTCAATAATTCGGCGTTCACCTCCAGCCATTTTCGTCAAAAGGTTATATATCTTTTCAATATCTTTTTGCTTTCTTGCTTGTCCTTGATTAGTTATAGGGATATCTGCTGGTCGCTTATAGTTGAATTCAAGCTCACAGTTGCGAATGAAATTCAAAAATTGGTCATCATTAAATTTTGACCGTCTCTGTAGATCCAACAGTGCCTTTTGCCAGCACACGGATACTGTATCTAAGCCTGTTTCACACCATCGTCTATCGAACCAGCATTCTTTTAAGAAAGATTGAAAGTGAGCATGTCGAGGAGCCGTGTCACCTAAAGGAATTTGAGCTTTAGAGCTTGAACTAGGTACTGATTTATGAAGCAAATGAACTTTTACAATTCTATCTTTATTATTTGTACTTAAGTGCTTCCACCCCTCTGAAAGTTGCCTGAAAAGGCTCAGCTTCTCATCTCCCTGCTTTGTCGAACTATCCCTTACAAAATCTGCATAGCTAATTGTTCCAGTGTATTCCGCCCACTTCACCTGATACGCATCAAGCTTACCAGTAGTCGCAATCAGTATATCATCTAAGCTTCCAGCATCAGGATCGGCGACTCGAAACCATTCAAGACTTCCATCAAGCAAAGCTTCATATATTAAGCCTGCTGCTATTTCATACTGCGGAACATACCCCAGCATTGCAGTACGTTCACCATCACCTGAATTAATACTAGACACGATAAAAATGATTCCTTAAAAACAGTGTTACACATTGAGAGAAACGCCTTAAGCAGCCTGAGGGGTAGAACTCTTTAGCTTAGAGGCTAGCAATTTGAGCCGTCATACTTCTGATCAAATATCATAAATACTCTATTGTTAACTCTTTCAATCCAGTCGAGAATATTAGTCATATTCTCGTCTTCACAATCGATCCGTCTCAACCATAGCCTGTATGACTCATTGCAAAACTTGAGTGTGGGACAGATATATCTTATATCGGCAGGATGATAAAAAGGGTATACAGAGAATGTTTTGTCCTCATTCTTTTGAAGACACCAGTCCATAGACTCGTTCCAAGAACCGTGAATAGACTCAGACATCATGCCGTAAGTGTATTTATAAAGATCCTCGTATGAAATTTCCTTAAATATGTCGAAAAAGTTCTTACCTTGAAGCTTCCATCGATTTGTCTTCTGTACCTTGAAGTCCTCTTCCGTGAAACCTTCCAAGTCCATTTTTTCTTGAACTGACTTAAGAAGGCGTTTTCCCGCCTTGGTCTCAAAAAATCGAGAGCCTTCTTTTAACTCACGAAGTATTCTCAACCTGTCTTTGTAAGAGCACTTTCTGTAGTCCTCAATTACTTCCGGTTCACTTAATAATAAGTATTCGGCAGTTACTGCTGCTTCGATTAACGGCCTTTCTAAAATACTTATAATTTCTGCATTATCCTGTTCGTAGTAGAATACAACTTCCTTGAGTAGCTTCCAGATCCTCGTTAGTAATCCCAAAATAGGAGCATCTTCTAGGTTGAAGCCAGTAGGATTACGTTCAATGTTTCGAACCCTAGTAATGCAATCATAAATCTCGGCCACATCCTTTACGAAAGTACCCGTAAATCTATTTATGTCTTCTAATGTTCTAAAACTTTCTCCAACATACACTTCGTCGTATCGACTGATGATTTTTTCTATTTCGTCCAAGCGAAGTTGCTCCTGTTTGGTTATGTTCTCTCAATGCAGCGGTTACATTAGATGCGTCAGTAAAAGTTGGTCAAATAGCGGGTTAGCCAAATGAGAGTGAGCAACAAGGTAAGAAGGAATGGCGCAAAGGAATGCTTACCGTGTTCGGCTCTAGCGCAGTTCTTATCGATGAAGCGTTAACTTCAATGACACCCTGACAGATTAACTCCTGTGAATCGCAACCTACCATCTAGACAGATGCAGGCTTACATTATTATTCAATCATAACCATATTGAATCATTAGAAAAAGTAGGTCAATTAATGACAAAAAAAATTAGTCCTGAGTCATAGGCTAGAACGTTTTGGGGCATAAACAATTTACATGTCTAGGCTCATTACTGGACAAAAATAAGTTTATTGACGCAATAAAGTTTGTACAGTAGAAGATAAGTCGAATCCATTTAACATTATGGATATGAGGCATGACATCTCGTTTGAAATCTTCATCTATAGTTGACATGACCAGCTTGCTCTGCGCATGAATACATACCTAGATTATTTAGAGCTGCAAGAGGATTGCAGATAAAGAATAAATATCTTTTATGCTCCCCCCCCGAATAAACCATCTATGTGAACTTGAAGCCTTTGAAAATGCTCTAATTCACCATTGCAAATGAAATCTATTGGCTTGTTACCATTCAAAGGGGAATTATGATTTACCATATTAATAAAACCATAGATGTTTTTAGGGTTGTTAAATGTTACCCGTAAGCCAGCATGAATATTCAGGATATAGCTTATTCTTTCAACTTGCTCTTTGCTCAAACACATTTGCTCAAACTCAAGTGATTCATAGTTCTCAGGCAATTTAAGTAACTTTTGAATTTGCTGTTGGCTGCAGCTCCATTTTTCCAAGATCCTCAATGCCGTTTTAAAACCAATTCGAACAACTTTTGGATCATTGCAATCGATTTCTTGCATATGTATTCCTCAATAACTGACCACATAAACTAAGCACATAAATTTTACTACTATTTTTTATACACCTAGCTTGGCTAGAAAGATATTTTTTCATATTCATTTGGAGATACAGGACCAAGGTAGTTCTGCTTGTGTTTGCTGATTAATGTAAATTTTTATCGAGTCTGACATTGGAAACCTGTAGTTTTTAGGATGCGTTTATGCTCCTCAAGAAGGGCAATCTGCATTTTTAGTTCACAAATTTCAATTTATTTCGGAGTAATGGGAGATGCTTTTGGGGTAATCCAGACGTTCTAATTTTAGCAGTTTCCACCATTTATCAATAGTCGATTTACCAACCTTCATCGCTTTCACTGCTTGGATAATAGTATGGTTTTTATCGAGAACTAATTGGGCAACATCGAGTTTAAATAAGTAATAACGTCTTTATTCCCTATCATCAGAATTATTTTAGAAATAAATACTTAGATAGATTTTGGAACAACTAAATTGACTTTAGACTTTCTGCAACCGACCAAAATACAACGGTTTTCAGAAGAAATACTCCCAGCCAAAACTCGCTTCGCATAGCTGTTTTGTCGTGAACGCTTTTCTTGTTTGATAGAGCGAAAGTCGTTTGACATGAGATTTATACCATAAAAGTTAGTAGTTAAGTTATACGCTCTGTAGTGTTTATTGCAAGATTTATCACTTCAGATAAGACAGCATGCTTATGACCCAATTCTCCCCCCTAGGTATTGGACCAATACCTAGGGGCACTTTAGCGTTACTCAGCTAATCCTCTACTTTGGATATAAATTTTTTACAAGCCAAATATTGATTCTAATTAACAGCTTTAATATTTCATCAAACAATAAAAATCTCTTCCTGCATAAACAAGAAGAGATTTACTGCCTTTTCGGCAGATACTAATGCATGATTAACTGGTTCAACTTCACTTACATTTTTAGCTGCCTATTCGGCAGGTCACTCTAATACTACTCTGTAATCTAGCTTGTAATGATTTTTAGCTGCCTATTCGGCAGGTCACTCCTCCAATAAAGGGGGTAATTAAAATTTAGAATTTTTAGCTGCCTATTCGGCAGGTCACAATCAACATATCAAAAATAACTTTATAAAATCAATAGTTAAAGTTGAAATGCCACTGAACACCAAAATAATTACAAAGCAATTAATACATCTATTTTTCAATATTTTACTAGCCCCCTAAATTAATAAGGTTAAAAGCTGTCGATTAACATAGATAAGTCAGGAACAGTGCCATTCAACTCCTGATTAGTTGCAAAGCCATAGCGATTAAACACAGCCTTATCTTGTTTCTCTACGATACATTTTTGAATATGAAGAATGTAATCTTGGTTATTACTTTGGCTGCTGATTGCGATTCGATGAAAAGTATCAAATTCTCGAGGTTCACTATTTTTTTTGGGTTCAAAATGTTCACCTCTGACCAATGCCCTTTGTTCCAATCGCTTTAACCGTCTCCTGGCCTCGCCAACAAACATTTTTGCAATGCCTTGGTTACGCTTAAATCTGACTTCACCAAAGCCTGTTGGCACGGTGCTAACCTCCCCAACCTCAAAGAAGCCACACTCCTTCATATCTTGAAAATAAGATTGCAGCCTCAAAGCATTTAAAACATTAGAATCAGTATGAATAAAAGCGATAATGTTACCAATAGACTCACCTGACCAAGCAGGAAAACTTACCCCAAGACCTTGAATATCATGCTTACAGATATAACCATGCATGATAGAAATGCAGCGTCCGGTCAATAGAGCCAAGTTTGCTTCTTTAGGTATAAATCGAACCATAAAATAATACCGCTTCATGCTAAACCTTCTTCTTAATTTCAGCTTTTTTCTGGAACATTCCACCTTTTATCAAAACAGCAAATAAATAATAAATATCAGGGCTAATTGTACAGTCCGGGTTACTTATCTGCTTATTAAGCTCATTTAGATACAATTCAGCATTAACAAATAAGGAATAAAAGCTCCGTTGAGTTTCAGGGGGGCGTCGTGCGATTCCAACCTCTTTGTCAGCACCATACTCATGAACTCGCAATCGTTTGTCGGCATCATCGTCCCACCAATCATCAATCAATTGAAGTGCAGCACCAATTTTTACAGAGTTAAAACTAACAGCTAAACGACCGTCGATACATTTAACCTTAGAAAATTGTTTAGATGCTTCACCATTAGCAGCCTTCTCACCAAGAATTTGACTTGGATAGACTTCCTGGCAAAAAGTAGTTTGAATTTTGGCGGTTATATCTGCACTCCAAAATATGGAACTATCAGATAAAGCATGGTAAATCTCTTCGCTTAACACCTCTAAAACTTGCTGAGCATCAGAGGGCCAAACGCTATCCCATGCAAATTGTCGTGTGTTGGCTATTTTATAACACTGTCCCGAGCTCGTTTTAATTTCAATCTGAGTATTACCTGTATTTTGGTTACGCCATAACCAAGTACCCAATAACAGATTTTTGCAGTATCTCGTCGCAAGTTCTTTATACCCACCACACTCTTTGAATGTTGCAGCCAACTCCTCGAGTAAAGTAAATACCTCTGGCTCACTACACCCAGAAGGCTTAAGTGAGTTTGCTTGAATTCTCAAAGAAAAACGGCAATAAAGATATTCAACATTAGGGGGGACATAACAATCTTCAATCACCAAAGGGTTAGAATAGGCCAAGTCCTGAGGAGCTAAGTTTTTAGGTTTAAATTGAGGGGTAAATGCTTCAGTAAATCCAGCCTTCTGACCACGAATTCGGCTTATTTCAGCCTCAAGAGGAATGAAATCATTATCATCAGTTTTATAGAAAAAAACTGCTTTCCCTGGGTATAAAGAACGGTCATATTTTAAAACATTACATAACTCCATAAAACTCCTTTAAATCCGTTTCATCAGCATTGATGTCTCTGTTATATCAAGCATCCAAAAAGCCCGTCTAAAAAAATTATGCATACCTTGCAACCTTATATCAATTGTTGTCGCACACTCAACAACGCCGATGGCAGATTCAGCATAACAATGTTGTAACTCAATAGATTTCTTCCGGACTTGAGGCTTGTCTAGTAAAAGATAGCCAGTCATAACCGGTCGCAGCGAAGCATTTTTCTTCAACATCAATAACAAGGCATCAAAACTACCGATTGAGTGTTTTGTTGGCATAATCCACTTACCCGATGCAGGAAGCCTTCTCAGAATTGAATAGAGCTGAGCTTCACTTCGATATAACGCACACCAGTCACTTGCCTTATCAATTTCAGGAGGATGCATAACTCCTCCAGCAAAATTAGCAGGAAAGCTTGCTTTAATAATGCCCATGGAATTATCAAGTTCAGTTAATTCATCTTCATAACCATCAATATGCACAACTAGATCAAACACTAAGTCACAGTATCGATTATCTAAAATACCAGCTCTTCTAAATTGGTTTTCTTTCGGCCCTTGCATACCATATTCAGGCAGTTTTTTACCTGATACAGATGAATACTGCCGAATAAACCATGAAAATGAAGTCATTCGCAGCCTTGTGCCCAACCTTTCATTTAAACGTCGCTGATAATTATGCATCATCCCCCACACTGCCGTTAATGAAGGAATGCCTGCGCAATATGGATTTGATAATGCTTGAGCATCAAATACGCGTATACCTTTCAAATACAGATAACGCTGCTGAACATCTTCATGAGTATCAACAGGTAAGCTCTTAGGTTCTTGGGAAATATTAACTAGCAGCCATTTTAAAGACTCTTTAAGTGGCTTGATCAATTGTTGATTAAAAGCATACTTACTTGTAGTAGCAGACTGAGATAACACTGAGTTTAACAAACTGAACAAAAGTGGCAGCAACTCAACCAAATGATCATTTTCTACCACTAGAAACTGATGATCTAAAGAACCTTGAATACCCGACAATTCAGCTAGTGATATATTATTTTCGCTAATAGCCAAACGCAGCTCTAACAATGGCGCTAACCAAGCAGACAAAGTAGATCGTATCTGTTTGATACTTGACACCTTCTGTTGTCGTCGTTGTTTTAACGCTAATGCTAAACCAACCGACAACAAACCAGCCAATGCATCTGTAAAGTCAGTTTGAAATAACACCTTGTTATTCAATATAGACTCACCACGCTGGACTCTGGCTAACCACGATGTCTTTTGTCCGGTCTCTGAATGAAAAATCCTGGGTGGGTAATTTAATACTCGTATATTGCCACCTAGAGAGGCAGCGAGATCACCAACTGAGGCTGGGCGAGTAAACCCAATATTGGTATAACGACATTGCTTAGCTATTGCCGCTTTCTGTATCTCAGATTGCAAAGCATGGCTAATAACAGGTGTAATCGATAAATAACTATCTCGATAAGGCATACGGACTTGAACAGAGAACTTATCAACACTATCAGGACTTTCTATTTCAGGAAGTAAGCCCCTAATCCTGCCGCATAAATTATTATAATCCTTAACGGATAAACCAATAGCTTGAAAAGCAATTTTCCACTCTGTGGGGGCCGTTGGCAGTATGGTCGCTAGGCAACATAGTTGTCCCTGCCAAATAAAGTGACGGCCAAAAAACTTTGCAAAATTGACCTTAGCGCTATCATGAGCCCATCCAAGAACTCGGCCACAATTAGCACTACTTAACGCTGCTGGATGCACTATCGGTGGGGAGGAAATCAACCGTTGTTTGCTTACTCGAATATCAGGGTATTTGAGATTATGAGTATGCAACCATAAAACTTCATTTAAGCATTGATCTAGATGAGTCTCACTTTTCAGGGTTTTCTTTGCTAAGTCTTTATCAAGCAAATCGTCTACTAATTTCCTCGAATGAGTCAAATTAAGTAAAATAACAAGTGCAATACTTTCACATCCAGTTATATCTAATGGTTCAGTATAAGCAGTAAATCCACGTCTCAGAGCAATATCGCGCTCCTGAATATCGTCAATTTCCAGTAACTGTTTTAAATGGGTTTTCTCTACCATGCTGATAAGTACATTCCTTGTCTATCTGAGCCAAAACTACATTTATACTCAATAACTTGTCTTAAATAAAAAACACCAACATTCGGATCTACTCGTTGCTTCAACTTCTGTCGATATCCCGATGTTAAAATCCCATCTTGATACAACCGATAAACCTGCTCATAAGTCGTCGACAACAGAACGGCAGTCTCAGCTACGCTCACCAATAAATCAGCTACATTTGGCTTTTTAGTTTTAGGATGTAATTCAACTAAATTGTATAAATAATCCATCAATGCGATATAAATAAAATGCGGTTTTTTATCCTCAGGACGAAGACATTCTGAATACAGAATTAACTCACCAAAAATAAACCGAAAAGCAGTACGATTAAACAAATCAATCAGCTTGAAGTCAGCCCCTTGGGTCAACAAATCAAGTTCTTGATAAAAGGTTTTAGGCCAACCAACAAAATATTCAATAGCATCAAAATAACAGTAATCATTATCTTTAGAAAAACGCTTACTATGCCATGCCAATGCAGCTAATCTATGTGTTAAAGAGTCTTCACACAGCAATATGTTACTAGACTTAGGCTCACCATTAAATACCACACTTGATAATACAACAGCTTGAGAATCAGCTTTTTTAGGATGAGCTAAGCAAAATTCAAAGCCACATGAACAGTGGGTAATTGACTCATTCTCAATGTAATTAATGGGGAGTTCACATTCAGGGCAATGATGCATCAACTCGCATCCATGCTTTGTACAAGCCTCAACAGGTTTCAAATGCCAGGCTTGTCGAACATAAGCCTCTTCTTGCAAACATTCCGGACAAATAGGAATACTCTGTTCGCCCTCTTCACTCGAATACCTAACTAAACTCAAAGGAATATCGGAGCCATTGCGATGCACGGCCACAGCCGATCCAACAATAATTCTATTTGACCTTAACAAAGCCAATTTCTGAAGTTCAAATTGCGGCAAACCAAGCAAAGACTCTAGTAAGCCTAAAGCTCGCATTCTAAAGTGGCTGTTGTGCTTGGCGTGATAAACATTAAGCCGCTTTAAATCGATAGGAAAAGCACCATGGGCTTCAAAATCAAGTTCATGAAGCTCTTCACGTATCGCTAGGCTGAGTTGCTCATATGAATCAAAAAAGTTCTCGGCCACTACCCGTAGCAAGTAACTTTCAAGCGACTCATCATTAAATGCACGAGATTTAGGTGAAAATAGAAAAGCCATACCGCACCAAAAACTAAGGAAGTCTTAGCTTAACTTATAAGCTTTTATCTAAAATGACAAGAAACTCTTCAGATATGTTTATACACCGATGAAATAGTATCAATATACAAACCAAAAACTTGACCGGAAACCATAACTTACTGCACATTAGCTGATATGATAAAACCAATTTTTAAGGGCTTAAGCTAAATAAATAGCCAAGCTCATGTACACGTTTCAAGTGCAGTTCAACGCTTGATGTGTACTATTGCATACCCAAGAGAGAATCAATGTTAACAGGCAAAATACGTAATCAAATCGACCAAGTGTGGACCATGTTTTGGACCGGCGGTGTCGCCAATCCTATCTCGGTAATTGAACAAATTTCTTATCTGTTATTTATTCGCCGTTTAGACGAGCTACAGCGCACCGCTGAGCGTCGTGCACAGGCCACTGGCATTCCTGTTGCTAACCCAACCTTTGGCCCTGCCGAGCAAGCGCTGCGCTGGAACAACTTTAAAGATAAAGACCCCAACGTGATGATGGACATAGTCCAAAATCAGGTGTTTCCTAAAATCAAAGCCCTGCACAACGAAGGCAGCTTTGCCGAGCACATGAAAGACGCCATCTTCATGATCCCGTCACCTAAGTTGCTCGACCAAGTGGTACAACTGCTTAGCGCCATCAACATGGACGACAAAGACACCAAAGGCGACTTATACGAATACCTGCTGAGCAAATTGCAGCAATCGGGTGTAAACGGCCAGTTCCGCACCCCGCGCAATCTAATCCAAATGATGGTTGAGCTCATGCAGCCAAAACTGGGCGACACCATTTGTGACCCATCATCTGGCACCTGCGGCTTTTTAATGGCGGCGCTTGAATACGTTGAAAACAACTACAAGCAAGAGGTCAACAAGCCAGAAAACCGCAAACATGTGAATAATGCCATGTTCACGGGTTTCGACTTTGACAAAAGCATGTTGCGCATTGGCGCCATGAACATGCTGCTGCACGGCATTGAAAACCCTAGCGTACTATATCGCGATAGCTTACAAGACCAAGGTGATGCCAATATCAGTGAGGCTTACAACTTAATTTTGGCTAACCCGCCGTTTAAAGGATCGGTCGACTTTGACATCGTTGCGCCTGACTTACTGCGCGCCTTAGGTAAAAACCCAGCCACAAAAAAAGTGGCGCCAAAGTACAAAACCGAAATTGATGACAACGGTAACGAGATACAAGTAGAAGTCAAAGCCAAGGGCCCAACCGAAAAGTCTGAATTATTATTTTTAGCGCTGATTTTACGCATGCTAAAAGTCGGCGGCCGCGCAGCGGTTATCGTGCCAGACGGGGTATTATTTGGCTCCACTAAGTCCCACAAAAGCATTCGCGAAAAAATCGTTAACGAGCAAAAGCTCGAAGCGGTGATTTCCTTGCCATCAGGGGTATTTAAGCCTTATGCCGGTGTCAGCACCGCGATTTTAATCTTCACCAAAACTAACTCAGGCGGCACAGACAAAGTATGGTTCTACGACATGCAAGCCGATGGTTTCTCGCTTGACGACAAACGTACACCACTGTTTAAAAATGGAGCTGAACCCACCCACGAGCAAAGCAACATTGCCGATATTATTGCCCGTTATTTAAGTTTAACTAATCCCGACGGCACGCCAAACCTTGCCAGCCCAGAGCACAGCCGTAAAACCACCGAGCAAAGCTTTATGGTGCCGGTCGCTAACATTACCGACAACGACTGCGATTTAAGCCTGAATCGCTACAAAGAAGTGGTGTACGAAGAAGTGCAGTACGACTCACCTAAAGTAATTTTAGGTCGGATTAAGACCCTGCAAGCGCAAATGACAAAGGGCGTGGAAGAGCTAGAAGGGTTATTGAAATGAATTGGCCTTTAGTTAATTTATCTGCAGTCTGCCAAATCGATATGGGGTCTGCGCCCAAAGGTTCGACATATGTTGAACTTGATAAAGGTGTGCCACTCATAGCAGGTGCCGCAGACTATGGTGATGTATTTCCTCGACCAAAGAAAGCAACTCTTGAACCTACAAAGTTATGTGAAGAAGGCGATATCATAATTTGTGTTCGAGCTACAATTGGAGATTTGAATTGGGCGGATAAAGAATATTGTCTCGGGCGTGGTGTTGCGGGACTTAGAGTCCATGATAAAAAATTAGACTCTAAATACTTATGGTATTTTATCGCATCAATCGAAGATGAATTATATCGAAATTCAACGGGTTCGACTTTTCCACAAATAAATAAAAAAATAATCGAAGGACTCCAAATCCCACTCCCGCCACTCGAAACCCAAAAGCAAATTGCGGCGGTGTTAGAAAAAGCCGACCAACTGCGTAAAGACTGCCAGCAAATGGAGCAAGAGCTAAACAGCCTCGCTCAGTCCGTGTTTATTGAGATGTTTGGTGATCCAGTGACCAATCTGAAGGGGTGGGAAACTAAAACTCTTGATAGTTTAGCCAAAGTACAAATTGGCCCATTTGGCTCACAGCTTCATAAAGAAGATTACATTTCCGATGGAATTCCATTAATAAATCCAACTCATATTATTAAAGGCCAAATTGTCCCTAACTTAAACTTAACGCTAACATTACAAAAGTTTGAGTCACTGCCTAATTATCACTTAAAGAGTGGTGACATTATCATGGGCAGACGAGGTGAAATGGGACGAACAGCTTTAGTTGATGACTCATCAAAAGGTTGGTTCTGTGGTACGGGTAGCTTATATATTCGTCCAAAATCTAAACTCATTCAGCCAGTATATTTAAATTCTGTTATGTCCTGCAGCTCGATGAAATCGTGGTTAGAAGAACAATCTTTAGGTGCTACGATGCCTAATTTAAACAAAAAAATACTACACTCGATTCAAGTTCCAATTCCTTCAGAGGCTTTGCAGACTAAATATACATTGGCATTAAATGTATTAAAAAATGAGCATTTAGCCCATAAGCAGCATTCAAAAGAGTTGGATTTATTATTTAGCGCCCTAATGCAAAAAGCTTTCAATGGCGAGCTTAACCTCGATAACGCTAACACTTAATAAGATGTAAAAGGAACTTACATGTCAGATACGGTTCAACCTCCAGAATCCACAGCCACACATGACGCTAGCGCTTTTGGCGCTAACTCTCTTGGCATGAGTAATTTTGACTTTATGGATGTGGCGATTGCAAATGGAGCAGCCAATGATCTGTATTCTATGCGCTGCGCTGAAATACAGCTGCGGGCTAAAAGCGCTGAAGCCAATATTAAAAGCGACCCACGTATTGCCGGCTTTTATGCCCGTAATGCCTTGGAGTTAATGGTTGAAACTGTATTTGACATCGATAGCTGGCTAAAACGTCCACGCCATGATGCGACTTTAATGTCGCTTATTCATGAGCAAGGCTTTAAGCAAAACCTCAGCAGTAACTTGTTCCCTAAGCTTAAACTGATTATCAAAATCGGTAACGAGGCGGTTCATGGCAAAAACGCACTGCCACAACGTGATGCCTTACAATCGGTAAAAGAGCTGCACCATGTGCTGTATTGGTTTGTGCGCACCTATACTCCAGGGCTAGACAGACAGCAATTTACCGTTGCCCCGTTTGATGAAGCATTAATCCCCCACAAGCTTGCCATTGATGCAGGCCTTATAACTAAGGCGATGAGCAGCATTAAGCGGGTGCAAGAGCTCGAAAAAAAACTGGCAGAAAGTGACAGTGTTAAGCGTGATGATTATCAGCAACAGCTGAGTAAAAACGCCGCGTTAAAGGCCGAGAACCAAGCCTTGCTTGAGCAAATCGCCAAAGCCAAACAAAACGCAGAAACGCAACTTGATACTCACGACTATAACGAAGCCGAAACCCGACATTACTTAATTGATGCCCTGCTAAATGAAGCGGGTTGGCCTTTAAACCAAGCGCGCGACCGCGAATATCCGGTTAACAGCATGCCTCTATCGACCGCTAACCCCAATGGTAATGGGTTTGTGGATTATGTGCTGTGGGGTGATGACGGCACCGCCCTGGCGGTGGTAGAGGCCAAACGTACTAGTCGCCGCCCAGAAGACGGCCAGCAACAAGCCAAACTGTATGCCGATTGCTTACAAAAACAGTGTGGCGTGCGCCCAGTGATATTTTACAGCAATGGCTATGAAACTCGTTTGTGGGATGACTATTTTTATCCGCCACGTAAGGTACAAGGTTTTTATACTAAGGCTGAACTGGCGCTAATGATAAAACGCCGCCGCGATCGTAAAGCTTTTTTTATGACGGGCAATGACACCCCGCTTGTTGAAACTGAAAACCTTGATATCAATAACGACATCACTAACCGTCACTATCAAAAAGCGGCAATTACTCATATTTTGCAGGACTTTGAATTAGAACATCAACGCAAAGCTCTGCTCGTCATGGCAACCGGTACAGGTAAAACCCGTACCGTAATAAGCCTGGTTGATTTGCTAGTTAAAAATGATTGGATTAAAAACATCTTATTTTTAGCCGACCGCAACGCTTTATTAACTCAAGCGAAAAAGAACTTCGTTAGGCTATTACCCCGCGTGAGTTGCGCTATGTTAAGTTCTGGCCAAAGCAAAGACAGCATTGAAAGCCGTTTGTATTTTGCCACTTACCCCACAATGAAAAACCTACTCGACCGTGGTGCAGATGAGCGCCCATTTGGTGTCGGGCATTTTGATTTAATCATTGTCGATGAGGCCCATCGCTCTGTGTATTCAAAGTATCGGCAAATTTTTGAGTATTTTGACGGCTTGTTAGTGGGCTTAACCGCCACCCCAAAAGATGAAGTTGAAAAAGATACCTATAGCATTTTTGACTTACAAAAAGGCATGCCGACCTACGCCTATGAAGATGTCAGCGCCTATGCCGAAAAATACTTAGTCCCGCCGACTAAAATAACCGTTAAAACTAAGTTTTTACGAGATGGTATTAAATACAAAGAGTTGTCGAAAGATGAGCAATTAGAGTGGGAAAGCAAAACAGAGCTTGAGGATCGTGAAGAGGTTTTATCGTCAGAGTTAAATAAATTCTTGTTCAACGAAGATACCGCAGAAAAGATGTTCGCCCAGCTAATGAGTAAAGATTTACTTGGCGGGATACATGTTGAAGGCGGCGATGTGATTGGTAAAACCATCATATTTGCGACTAATAATGACCATGCGATATTTTTAGAAACCGTGTTTAACAAGAACTACCCCAAATGGGCGGGTAAGTTAGCACGAGTTATCACTTACTCTGAAAAATATAACCAAAGTTTAATAGATGAATTTGGCGGCGATGAAAACGATCGTAAAGACTTTGACCCGAAAAATCCGACCTGCCGCATTGCGATATCAGTAGACATGCTCGACACCGGTATTGACGTGCCTGAAGTGGTTAACCTGGTGTTTTTTAAAGTTATCCGCTCTAAGGTAAAATTTACCCAAATGATTGGCCGTGGCACACGCTTATGCCCCGATTTATTTGGCCCGAATGATCATAAAACCACTTTTAAAGTATTCGATTATTGCCAGAACTTCGAATACTTTGATGCTAACCCAACTGGTTTGCCCGTAAGTATTGCTCTGCCGGTGACTCAACAAGTGTTCGAAAAACGTGTAAAGCTTAGTACCTTGCTTAACAGTCGCCTGCAAGATAAAAGCTACCAAGACAAGCACCCAGAAGACTGTAATTTATTGCGTGGCTTAAACACCTATCAGCTTGATATGTTGCATCATCAAGTTATAGGCATGAATCTCGATAACTTTATTGTTAGACCAAAACGCCAAGCGGTTGAACCCTTTTTAAACCGCCACCATTGGAATAATATCGATGACACCAAGTTTACTGAGCTAGAAAGTCATGTGTCTGTGCTACCAACTGAAGCAGAAGCCTTTAATCAAGACGAACAACCCAATAACTTATCGAACCGCTTTGATAATATTATTTTAACCATGCAACTGGCATTGCTTGAAAAAGGTATGGTGCCGGAACAATCTCGATTACGAGTAATGGAGTTTGCTCAGTTACTAGAAGAAAAAGCTAATATTCCTGCCATTCAGGCTCAGTTACAACTGATCCAAGACATACAAACTCACGAGTTTTGGCAAGACATCCATCTAGTAACACTTGAAGATATACGTAGACGTTTACGTAACTTAATGTTCGCTATCGATAAAGAAAAAAAAGAAGTGGTGTACACCAACTTTGAAGATGACGTAAAAGGCGTACATGACGTTACCGCTGTTTATCAAAGCCCAACCATGGATTTAGCCCAATATCGCAAGAAAATTGAGCTGTATATTAAAGATCATCAAGATCAGTTAACCATTCAAAAGCTAAAACGTAATAAGCCGATCACCCAAACCGACTTAGACGTACTCGATGGGTTGCTGCTGGATGCCAGCGGCATGAGTGACGTAGAGGCTTATCGCCATCAAATATTGCAGGAGAAGCCCTTAGGCGCATTTATTCGCCAATTAGTAGGCTTAGACTTAAATGCTGCCAAAGAAGCCTTCAGCAGCTTTTTAGATGACGGCATTTACAATGCCGAGCAAATCAACTTTGTTGACCAAGTAATTGATTACCTTGTTCACAACGGCGTACTCGATATGGCCCAAATATTCGAACCGCCATTTACCGATTACCACGGCGAAAGCGCCTACGGCTTTTTTGATGAAGGCAAAGTAGTCGAGTTGTTTGGTGTGATACGAAAAGTGAATGCAAATGCCGTGGTTATGGCTGAAGAGCCTATGACGGCTTAATGGTGGAGCGTTTAAGGTGTTAAATTGTTGTAATAATTTAAAGGAACTAGATAATTTATGAGTGCAATTGTCAATTTAGCATTACTTGAATCATTAAAAGCTCATGATTTCAAAGATGAGATCGATCTCTATATTCCATTTTTAGCCAATACTATCTTAGAGATTGAAGCCTATCCTTTTGATGTACCTTCTCTAGCAAATAAATTTAAAGAGAAGTTTGGATTTAAGCCGCCAGAAGCAGTTGTTAAAGTACTATTAGTGAGAGCCAAAAAAAATAAGCTTGTTAAAATTGAGAATCATTTATACGTACCCATAAGCGAAAATTTAACTCCTTTTCGGGAGCAATACGAAAAAAACAAAGCTCACCTCGAAGATGCATTGGCATCTGTGATTTTTGATTTTATTGAGTTCACTAATTCAACATTCGATAAAATAATTACAGCAGAATATGCCGAGAACATATTACTTACCTTTATTGAAAATAATGTAGCATCGTTAATTTCTAAAAAAGCTGTATCTAAAAGAGACTCAAAAAACAATATAAAGAATGAGTCTCACTTGGTTGCTAGTTACATCGCTCACCTTTATCAAAAAAACTCAAGGGACTGGGAAGAGGTGCAGACAGTTATTAAAGGTGTCGTATTGGCGAATTATTTATTTTTTGCTGATACGAAAGCGAAAGTTTCAGCTAAGAAAACTTATTGTAATATAAGTGTTTATCTTGATACGCCTTTAATTGTTGCGTTGCTTGGCTATAATGGTAATTTGTCAAAAAATGCAATTCAAGAGTTACTACAGCTGCTGCAATCACTTGAAGTTAATGTTTATATTTTCGATAAAACATTAAAAGAAACTGAAGGGTTGTTTGAGGCTTGGAAAAGAGATTTGAAAAGAGGTAGCGCAGATAACTTTAATCCAGCAACGCTTCATCTTTTATTAAGCAGAAATATTGATATCCCGCAACTAGAAACGCAACAGGCCTTACTTGAAAAAAACCTAGCGGGGTTAGGTATCAACGTCAAATATGGATGGAGAATAAATCCAGAGCATCAATGTGATGAAAAAGAACTAGAAAGCCACTTAAAACGAATGCGAGCAGTAAGCTCAACTTCCAAGCAAAGCATTGAACACGATGTCATTTGTATTTCTAGAGTCAATAATTCCAGAGCGGGGGTAGTGACTAAATCGCTTAATGATAATTTTTCAGTGTTTGTAACGCCAAATGCTTCGTTAATTAAGCACGCAAATAGGTTTTTTTCATCTGACATTGATTCTGGTATTCCTATAGTAATTTCAGATACTTGGTTAACAACTATTTTTTGGTTAAAACATCAAAATAATTATAAAGATTTACCAACTCATTCATTAGTATCTCATGCATACGCGACATTGAATAAATCAGATTCTGTATGGGATAATTTTTTATCTAGATTTAAAAGATTAAACGCAGAAGGAGTGATTGATGACGAAACGGTAGAAATAGTTCGATATCACAAAAGTCTACTTAAAGAAGTCAATGATTGCTCGATTGAGGTCGGCGATGATTTTTCTGATGAAGGTGTATTGGAGATTGTTAAACGTATTGAAGCGCAGAAAGAGGAAGCTAAGAACTTAGCTGTCGCTAGTGCAATTACTCTTGAGCAAGAAAAGCTATCTACGGTAATTAGTAAATTATCGAAAAGTGACGAAACTGTAATTAAGTTTGAGTCCTTTATTGATAAAAGTAGCAGGACACTCTCATTAATAGTAACAGCTATACTAGGCAGTTCATTAATTTTAGGCTTCTATGGTTCGCTGAAAGGATTAGATGTTTTTAACGGTGAAACTAATTTTATTCTAGGATTGGCAACAATTATAATGTTTTCATTGAACATCTTAGGCACATTCTGGGGAATAAATTTAATTACTATTTATAAAAAACTTTCTGAAAAACTTAGTAAGTGGTGGAAAAATAAAATATTGAATGAGCAAAACTCTTCAACTAGCTTAGATCCATTTATAGATGAAGAAAAACCTTAGAAATAGTACATTTTTTTAACAGGCTAGTTGAAAACAATGAAAAATCTATAATAAAACTGTATATTTTCTAGCATCTTACTTTATTAAGGTACTTGGTTTTTTTTAACATTATTAAGTAACTTGATCTTATCTTCCTCACTCATCTTTTCAAGCAAACACAGCAACTCCGCAGTGCTTTCAGACTCACAAAAAAAGTAAGCCACAGGCACACCTAACTCATCAGCCATGGCCTTTAAGGTGGTGTAGTCAGGTGTATGCTTGCCCTTTTCATAATGATTCATGCGCGCGCTTGCCGTACCGGGCTCCATACCCAATTGGATACCAAGTTGCTTCTGGCTAATGCCCTTAGCCTTTCTAGCCTGCTTAAGCCTATGCGGCAATGGGTTAATCTGTTTTTCTGACACGAGTTCATTTTTATTATTAATTCCAGATAACTTAGATTGTCTTAGTTTTTTGCCTTGAGGTATACTAAGGAATCCTTAGCTTTTTGCTCGTTGTTGTCAAGTTTTTATCTGAGCTAAGTCATATCAAGTTATCGATCAATGAAGGTACCGTTGATTTAAAAGTAAAAAATGTCATGGAGTGGCTCGTTAAACATTGAAATTAAAAACTATTGGTAAAAATCGTGACTATAAAATTAATCCGTATAAATGAAACTTTGTTTAGTATTCTCATTGCCGCAGAGCTTCATCAGTTCACTGTTACTCAGATAAAAAATTCGATAATGAAGATAAATTCCTCTGTTTCACCAAAAGATATAGATCAGTTGGTTCGTCGTGCTTGCGCAAAACTGGTAAATATTGGATTTTTAGAGAAGAAATATCAGGGAAAAAAGCATGTTTATTATAAAACTGCACTGTTCGATAAGTCACAACTAGTGCCCAGTAAAGCGCGCATGAAAACGACAGTAACGACATCGGCCAGCTCTCAAGAATTAACGCGACTCAAGGCTACACTCAATCAATACCAGGTTGATTTACTTGGATACATTGGGGAGGCGGAAGAGTTTAAACGCCTCATTGAAGTAATCCCAAATTCAAAACCTAGGCTTTATCCCAGATACATGAATGCTCGCAATCAAAGTTCAACCCTGATGGGGAAGATTAAGGCTGTAGAATCTTGTCTTAATGACCTTAAAGGCTTATCACAGTGAAGTTAAGGCAATGGCAAAGCCAATGCGTTGATGCTGCGTTAGCACGATATCAAACTCAAAGTCATTTCATGTGTTTAGCCACACCAGGTGCGGGTAAAACCATTATGGCGGCAGAACTAGCCGCAAGACTTATTGCTATGGGTAAAATTGACTTTGTACTGTGTTTTTCTCCATCTTCAGAAGTCAACGATAGCATTAGAAGTACCTTCTCTAAACGCTTAAACAAACGCTTTGATGGACTTATGGGAGCAATTGGTAGTGTCTATACCTATCAGTTTATGCCCTCATTAACAGAAGCATTCTGGCAGCTTTTGCGTACTCATAAAGTGTTTGTGATTATGGATGAAGTACATCACTTAAAGGGCAGTCTACTAACTAATGCCAATGCTTGGGGTGAGGAGGTGCTGTTAAACATTCAACATAATGCAGCTTATACTTTGGCGCTTTCTGGTACACCTTGGCGCTCAGATAAGGCCCCTATAGTACTTTCGCGATTCACTGAACCAGATAATACAATCCACTGTGATTTTAGCTATGGATTAAAGCACGCAATAGAGGATAACGTATGTCGTCAGCCGAATATTGTTTTAATTGATAACAACAAAATCAAACTAGAAACGGATCAAAAGACTGAGACATTTGCATCTATAGCTGAGCTTTTGTTAGATCTAAGATACAGCTATCAAGCGTTAATTAATCATCATCAAATAATGCATTATATGTTGAATAAGTGCGTTACAAAATTGGCAGAAATACGCCAGAGTAATCCGAATGCGGGTGGTTTAGTTATCGCTGCGTCAATTAAGCATGCTAAACGATTACTCCAAATACTTGTATTTGACCTTAAGCAAAGTGCTTGTATCGTGACATCTAACTTAAAGCATCCTTCCCGTATTATTGATGGCTTTCGACAAAGTAACGCTCAGTGGATTGTTAGTGTAGGGATGATTTCTGAAGGCACTGATATCCCTAGGCTGCAAGTATGTTGTCATTTAAGCCGAATAAAAACTGAAATGCATTACCGACAAGTGCTAGGTCGCATATTAAGAGTTAATTCAGATGAGGCTCAACAAGCTTGGTTATTCACGTTAGCAGAAACAAGTCTGACAGAGTTTGCTTATAGAATTGACCAAGATTTACCAGAGCAATCTGTGGTTATCGAGCAGACTGGCTCACAGGATTTAGACCTAGAGTTACCGCAATTAACATCGAGTGAAGCTACTCAGGGGAATGTCGGTAATGAGTTACATGTGGACCTGTCAGGTTTTTCATTATCCAATACTAATGGGCATGCTAGCACTTCACATAAGTCAGCCATTGACGAAGAGAACACTTATAATTTGGCATTGCTAGGTTCATATAAAGAGCAAATCGTCAGGATGTTTGACAATTATTTACTCAGTAGCTGAGCCAAGGTTTGTGGTTTAGAAAATACTGGCTTGATAAACATATCTTCAGGACTCATTGCATTAGAATTATAACGAGTGGGTTTAATTATTTCTGAAATTAGAATCTGATCTATTGGCTGAGTAAATGGGTTGATAAAAGCAGAATTTTCCTCATAAGCACTATTATTAAGTTGCTTATAAGCTTGAGCAAAGTGTTGAACACAAAGATTTTTAGCACCACTTATTATTGCTAGCTTTAATGCTTCGGATAGGAGATGTTTTAATGGACGATTCTCACCTCTAGATGCTGAGAATAAGGGAATAGCAATGTGCTTATCCTCAAGCTTTGGAGCTTCCTCAAAGGGCATGTGCTTAGCTAACCCCATCAAATATTGGAGATAGTACTTCTTATCTTTTTTAAGACTAAAATATTCAAGTTTTCGCCTTCGAATTAAACGTGATGACCATTGTGGCTCTTCTGCGATTAGGTCGGCATAAGGCATACCTACTAATACTATAGGAACCTTGGCTTCTTCACTTATATACTTCAAGGCATTTGCAATTAATTGTCGATCTTGAGCGGTTTTAAACTCTATCAATTCTTGAAACTCATTGATAATAAGCAGTTCAACCTCAGCTTTAATCAAACTGTCGACTAGTTTTTTACTCAAATCTGTCGTATAGCCACGCTTTTTCCTTTGATGACTACCAAACAACTCAAGATCCATTAACATTTTAGTTAAGGTTGCATCTAATCCTTTTCCGCTCGATATACGGCTTACTAATACAGGAGTGGATTGTCGACTGTAAGTCTGACTGGCAAAGACACGTTTTTTGTAGTTATTAATTAAGTGGTTTTTACCTACGCCGGTATCACCCGTTAATAGCATGCACTGGGGATCTGATTGAAAGTTACGATTTAATCGTAACTCATCAAAATCGTTAAAAATAATTTTAATTTGTGGATGAAGCACAATACAGTCATTAAATAATTGTAATTGCTCAATCTGAATAGGACTTAAGGTATTCATTCAAAAGCCTCTAAATTATCATCCCAGCTATCGAGAACATCTCTGATATTCGGCTCTGGTTTATTGAATATTACTGGCAGCGGTTCATTGTTTTCAAGCTTAATTGTACCTTGACCAGTATTACTAATATCAGCCAGTTGAGCCTGTTTCTTAACCGCTGTAATTTTAGCTTTTGTTTTGGATGCAATAAATGCTTCTTGCTCCTGCTTAACTCGTGCATGAATTGCCATACGCGCTTTAGCTAAACCTAGGTTGTCCTTACTCTCTCGTATTGTTTCACGATTAATTTGCTTAATGACTTTATGCTCATGAAGGCTCAAGCCCTTGGCATAATCACTATTGTCAGTACAGGGGACTTTAAGATAACCACCTAATTCCTCAAGATAAACATGGATACTTGATAGATCATCAGGGTCTACTTTTATGATTTTTTTGATGGTTTCTTTGGTTTGTGGGTAATGTTTTCTGTAATCGGCCAAAGCAGTACAGTCATACATCAACTCTTCAAATTTAAAACCATTTCGGGTTAAGGTTCTTTCATCTGTGATGAACATAAGCACTTTAAAACGTTCTTCATCGTCAATGCTCATCTGCAATGGAGGATAGACATCAAAACCACGTTGCCACTGTTTTATGGGAATTCGAGTTTCACGTGAATTTGAATCCTGATGATAAATGTCGACAATCCAACGATGGAATTCTTCAACAAAAGTAGAGAAGCGCATAATGGCGTCTTTTTCAGGATTATAGTCTTCTTTTGCTAGAATATTCGAGAAGGTTTTACCTGGTATTTCAGTTAAAAAGTATTCGTTAATCATCCCGAAAAAACGTTCTACAAAAGGCTTCAACCAAGGTTTACGAACGGGGTTAAATTGAATGTTTATACCAGCTTCTTTACAAGCATGCTCTAAACTTTTTGACCAAAATTCAGCTCCATTATCCACAACTAGGTTTTCAAATTTACCAAAGCAAGGCCACTCATTTTGAAACTCTATATCAAGACCTTCAAATGATTTAGGTTTTATTGCATGCACGATTGCCTTGGCAGCTGATACATATGAAGGCGACCGATAACTTAAGTGAAACCCCAAAACACAACCACTAAAAACATCGACGATTAAGGTTAAATATGGCCTGCCTAGTGGGATAGATAACTCATCATCAAGCAGGATTAGATCAAGCGGTGTGTGATCGATTTCGACACGCTCTAATATTCGCGTAGGGGGAATATGCGATGAGCAATAAGCAAACCATTGATCTGCTTTAAATTTACCATGCCGCGCCACTGCAACAGGATAAGGAGGTAGTGACTTTATTCTTTGGTTAAAGCTTTTGTAAGAAATGATAGGAATTTGTCCATCAACAATGTTTTCATTCTCAATGGTGATGGCGTCTTTATAGTATTGATATGCTGTAGATACTCTGGGTCTTTTTGCATCTAAAAAGCGAGTTAGTGCTTGCTCAAAAAATGCTTCATCACCCTGAACTCGACTCGTTCTGTTGCCCATTTTGTGTCGCTTGGCGACTAATGACGCAAGATCGCCGTTACTGTCAATGTAGCTTTTACGCCAACGTACTAACGTTCACCAATTAGGGCGTTTTTCCATGGCGGTAGTAAAAAGAGCATCAAGAATTGGGTCTAGGTTTTTTTGAGTCCATCCACCAGTGATTGTTTTTTCGATGAAGGCAATAAGCTGGTATTTATCGAGCGCTTTATTTTTTAAAAAGTCAGGAAAGGTATCTAAGTCTCTTTTGACTAATGTAGTATCTTCTAACTTCACATATTGAATAGGGGTATCGGGCTTCTTGACTAATTCAGACTCACTGAACTCATCTTCAAAGTCCATCATTCGATGCACCATACCGCTGGGTTACAATCGAGATCATCTTGGCTTAAGTTAGCCTTAATCAATCCTTGATGTATAAGGGAATACAGATGTGCGCGGGTTTCTCCTAATGTTAATGATTGTTTTACTGCCACATCGTTAACACTAATTTTACCCATTTTTTTAATAAGCTTAAGCAATTCAATTTGCATTTCATTCAAGCCATAGATACCCGAATACCGGTGCAAAATTTTAAGGTTGTTTAGAATAGGATTTACGCGGATTTGTCGTTCTGTTACCAAGATAAGATCTGCACCCAAAGACTGAGCAGCCGCTTTTTTGGCTACAAATTTAGCTCTAAAGATTGGATCGAATGTTTTGCTATAAGGTTTGTATTCATGGAACTTTACAGTCCCATCAATAAAGTGAACTATCGCATCAGGTGTATAGGGCAATCTTTTGCCCTCAAAATCGTAATAAAACCCTTCAGGCTGGCTACCAAACACCTCTATACAATCATTGTATTCATGATGAAAGCACGCATCAAACTCCAATGAACTCTCACACATTATCGTTTCGCTAACTTTTGCGCTAGCGAATTTAAATACGTTTTTGTTCGGTGATGGTTTGCGTAAGCTTCTTATATACATGAGTTAAATTCGCACGAATAAAGTATATTTAGTGTACTAAGATGCAAAAATTTGTCAATGTATGGGTTATTAATCGTTCAAGATACTGATATTAAAGAAAATGGCTTTTGGAACATAATTACAAAAACCATTTTTATGTCATTGGATGGGTTAAATTTGTCAAACTATGGGTACATTATGTCAATGTATGGGTTCAGCGACAACATCAATGATTAATAATCGAACCCTAACTGCGCTTTAATGCCATCATTAAACGCATGTTTTATCGGAACAATTTCACTTACTGTATCAGCTAACTCAATAATGTCACGATGACAAGCGCGGCCAGTGATAATCACATGTTGCATCGCTGGGCGATTTCTTAACGCCGTTAATACTCTCTCAAGTTCGATATAGTGATAACTGACCATGTAAGTTAATTCATCTAACAACACCATGTTGATCGATTCATCTTTAAGGAGTTTTTCAGCTTCGAGCCAAGCTTCCATGGCAGCTTGGGTGTCTTTTTCTTTGTCTTGAGTTTCCCAAGTAAAACCGGTGCCCATGACATGAAATGGTACACCAGCACCTTCGAGTAAATTACGCTCACCACAAGCCCAAGTGCCTTTAATAAATTGCACTACCGCGGCTTTATGACCATGACCTACAGCGCGCGTCACAGAGCCAAAACCAGAGGTTGATTTGCCTTTACCATTACCGGTTAACACTAATAAAATGCCTTTCTCATCTTGAGCGGCAGCAATTTTGGCATCAACACCCACTTTAACTTTCTGTTGGCGGGCTTTATGACGTTCAGCTTTGTTTGCATCAATAGTGCTAGCTTGTTCATTATCGTGGTTATCAGTTGTCATGAGATTATTCCTTTCAATGTGTTCAAGTCCAAATGCGCTTCTAACACGTCGGCAAGACGATTTAGTTGCTGCTCGCGGATCTGGTTAATATCAATAGCATGGCGACTCTCTAAGCCGGCCCACTGCAAAATAAGTTGGCATGCAGCGGGATGATCGAATAATCCATGCACGTAAGTCGCTAAAATTTGTTGGTCATTGCTCACCATGCCATCAAGCTTAGTAACTGGCATGGGCTGATCGGCATATTGTTCAATCGATAACGGCTGAGTTATATTCTCTGTAAGTGAAGACTCACCACAATGGATCTCATAACCACTAAACTCTACCTGCTGGCCTTGTAAACGTAAGTGACCCCTTACTTGAGTTAAGGTTTTACTAGCAGTTAGTACGGTAGTAATCGGTAATAAGCCCAATCCGTCACTGCAACCAACGTTATCTTCAATACCTAAGGGATCATCAATCCACTCACCGAGCATTTGGTAACCGCCACAAATCCCGATGACTTTACCGCCGTAACGTAAATGCTTTTTCAGGGCGAGATCCCAACCTTGCTCGCGCACAAAAGCTAAATCTGCACGCACATTTTTACTGCCAGGCAATATGACTAAATCCGCGGCTGGCCACTCAGATGCTTGAGCCATGCTCTGCATAGTCACATAA
>Ga0208031_1000063_pt1 | contig 49410 bp, 54 predicted proteins | sample MalvirAntarct_38_FD_184252 | JGI IMG/M metagenome (GOLD analysis project Ga0208031, IMG submission 184252) | Marine viral communities from the Global Malaspina Expedition - Malaspina viral metaG Antarct_38 (SPAdes) (version 2) | ecosystem: Environmental > Aquatic > Marine > Oceanic | place...
CCGGACTCACCAAGTAGCATCCTGTCTTTCGGAGACTGCTTGGTTAAATAAAAGAGAGACTAAACATGTAGTGCCGAGGATGTAGGCTTTCTGGACGCGGGTTCAAGTCCCGCCGCCTCCACCAATTACCGAAAGGGCTTAGCAGCAATGCTAAGCCCTTTTTCTTTGTCTAATGTCCACAAATTGCCCACAGAAAATCAAAAGTTCAACTCATGATTAATCAACATTTATACCAATGTCCATATCAGCTAACACATAAATGCCCCAAAACGATTTTGTGTAGCGGGTCGCGAGGTTTGAGAAATGAAAACGGGTGGTTTGAGACAAGCAATATCGTATAATTCTCAAACTGAGTGACGTCACTTGGTTTGAGATAAATCAAAATACATCAATTGAATAACGTTTAAACCTGCCTTAAATCTATTGTAACTAGTCATTGATGCTCTTTGTAACTTGAATATACATCATTATCACATTTAAAAAATCCCGCAACGAGGTAAATCCCCCCTTGAAATACTTCATTTATTGTGGCAATTTAATGTCTCTGATATGAGTTAACTAGCTCAAATCAACCTACCTCGCATCCCTCGATGCTTAAATACGACGTTAAGAATGTTACCAAACTGCATGACAGTTGCGCGTCTGACTAACTAGTTTTTAATACATCTACCCCTTTCTTACTTCTGCAAGGGATAACCTTTAATGCGAGGAATTTATGAGTAATATAGATAAACAGTTTGAAGAAATTGATGATTTAATCATTGTCGTTTGTGATGCTATCGATGGTAAAAGCGATCTACTTGGTCTTGAGAGTGTTAATGCTTGGTGTAATAACTTACAAAGAGCACGCAAAAAAGTGATCTCTTGTTCTGAGTTTTATAAAAGTTTGTCATAACCAAGCACAAAGCCCCTTTCAGGGGCTTTTATTTTTATATCACAAAATCGATAACTTGCTTTGCTGCTTCAAAACCAGCTTGTTTTACCAAGTGCGAATAAGCAGCTGCCCTCGCCTCTAAATCCTTATATTCTTGGTCCAACAAGTTAACGCTAAATACTTTAGTGCTGCGCCCTTCTTTTAGCTGCTCAATAGGCGGTTTACCCTCGTTAAATGCTTGTTCACTGATGAAAACACTAACCATATAACTGCAGTTTTTACCGCCGTGATTAGAGCTAACAACCTGATAATGTTCATTAACAGCGTCACCGGATCTAGGTGACATTGTTACATCTAACCGCTCGCTGGTTGATACGTTGTTACTGACGTTTAAATCAGAAATAACGGCCATAGCGTTAGTTAATTCTAATCCTGAAGATAGGGCAATATAGGGTAGTAATAGAGCCATTATGGCCTCCTTTGATTGGTTTATTGTTCAGTTGAAATAGCTGTTAATTTTTGATTATTAACATTTGATGTGGCGCTATATCTTGTTTGGCTAATGACTTTTAATTGATATGAAAAATCACTGGTTGATGTACTGGTGTCCGTAAAAGTTGATGAACCACTGCAAAACTCATTGACTAAATAGCGGCTAATTTCGGCCTCATAGGTGCTATTAATAGAGCCGGTAAATGTACCGCTCGATACAGTAGCCCAACTTCCAGAACCAATTTTGCGTTGTAATTGCCATGAAAGTGCGGGGGTTGCACCATTAGCAGCAGTAGTTGCAGTCCATGAAGCATCAAAGTCAAATGAGACTACAACCGTTTTAGCCTTACCACCAGATCCAAATGGCCCAATAACAACGGGGTAGCTATTAGCCGCATAAGCATTTTTATCTGGGTTTGTCACACCAGTTTTAAGTATTCCAGCGCTAATACTTCCTCCGAAGTATTCATTACCAACTGAGTCTGTCCAGCGGGTAGCATTTGATTTACGAATGAGTGACCAATTGGGCTGGCCATTAAGGATTAGTTTAGGGCCACGCCATTCAATTAGGCCATCGGGGCCAAATGGAGTTTCACTTTCAATTTTCATGGTGTTACTACCAATTAATTGATACTGGCCACCAATAATTACTGGCGACTCTATGGTTTCACCCGCTTTTATATGGCGCCCTAAAATGGCATCTGATGAAATACTATTAGCCGTTAACCCGCCAAATACTGCTAACCTGGCTTGTAAGCTATTAAATAGGGCTGATGTTGCTACTAGCTTATTGATCAGCGCACTATCGGCCAATATTTCAGTAGCCGTTAAACCGCCAAAGCTGGCTATTTTAGCTTTAAGTTTTTCAAATAAGCCACTGTTAGCAATCAGCTGATTAGCTGATATAGCGCCGCCGCCAAGTTCAGTAACTGATGGGTTAATCCAGCGGTCCTCAGTGTTTACCCCTTGGTTATAATAATTAAGTGCCCTTAACTGCACCTGTTTACATCCTGGTTTTAGTTTACAAATGGCAGACACGTTTAATGATTCAGGTACCATGCTAATATCAACTTCACTACCGACAATATAAGCGCGCATATGGCGGTAATGGCCATCGAGAATAGAGCCGTACCAGAAATAAAAGTTAGTGCTATCGCCTCCTGGTGATCTTGTTTCTGCATCGTAGTATTCAACTATGCCATTGTCAGGAGCTATGCCAAAATATCGGACACCCACCGCACCGCCACTCATACGGTGAATGGTAAAGTTAACCTCATAAATTTTGGTGTTATCAATGTCAAAAAGGTCACTGTAGCCTATGAAGTTTCCATTACTTACCACTTGCATAGCCTTAACGGTATTACCGTTATGATTATGATCAACTAAAGGGTAAGTAGTCCATCCAGTACTTACCTCGGTGGCGGTAAAATTATTCACTAAGTTTCTAGCGCGAACATCTAACTTGTCTGTGGTAATTGCTTTAGCAGCAATACTATTCGCCGCCAAGCCACCAAATACCCCTAGCTGAGCCTGTAGCTGATTAAACAAGCCCTGGTCAGCTATTAGCTTTTGAATAAGAGCGGAATTTACCGTTAACTTATCGGCAGTCACAGCGCCGGCTTGTAAGTGGTTAGTGGCAATCGCCAGGGCGGCAATAGTGTCAGCGGTTAAACCGCCAAAAGAGCCAAAACGTGATTTAATTTGGTTAAACAATGTCGGGCTAGCAATCAATGCGTCTACAAGCCCAGGCGTTGCAGAAAACCCGCCACTAGATACAGTATTTACTGCATTAGACTCAGCGGTTGCCGAAGAGCCAAACGGATCTGCACCCACTAAATCGGGGGTTAATGGCGCGCCACCTTCTACCCATTTTGGTGGCTGAGTTTGCGTAGATCCCCATACTGATATTTGCGGACGAACATAAAACAAGTATGAATCATTGTACATTGGCTTAGTATCAAACTTACGAATAACACCACGGACATAAGCTACACCTGATGGAATATCTATGTATGATACAAGTCTCTTATAGCCATCCAGCGTTTTACCACCAGATAATTCCTCATTATTATAATCAAGTAAACTGTTACCTATAATCTCATTGGCACTATTATATAAATACATAAAGCATGCGTTTTTAGCTCTGTGCGAACCGGTGTAAACGCTAAACCCTATCCTTTGCCCCAAGGTAACGGATACCGGAGGCGTTGCTACATCAAAGTAAAAATGATCTATACCATTACTTCCTGACTGGACAATAAGTCCCGTGGCCCCGTTTTGAGTTAGCGCCCAGTCACTACCGTCAACTGGCCACCAAGCTATTAACTGACAATTGCTTAAATTGCCACCCATAATAATAAATGATACTGGCACATTATTACTTCCTACCTTACCAAAAGAGGCATTAGGAATAAGATTGTGGGAAGATGCCGCGATGTCTGCCTTATTTTGAGCATCGGATATTGCTCTTTGTTCCTCAGAGGTAACAATACCGTCTGCATAAGCTTTAGCTGTTATTTCTGCTAGGTTTGACTGAGTAATAGCATAGCTTTCTGCGGCGGCCTGGGCATTATTCGCTTTTACCTGGGAATCTAATTCAATATCTTCTATTGCTGGCGTCCAGGCTGTTGCTTTGTTACCAGTTTCAAGCTTTAGGTCAGTAAAAGAAATAACATCACCGATTTGTACCCCCGTATATTTATGAAAAACCCAAGCACTATTCCCTGGGTAATCTTGAGTTATTGTAAAATATCCCGTAACAGGATCTAGCGTATAACCTTTAAAATTATTGCCATAGCTACTTGCAGGGCCAGTACCAAATACCCCATCGCTAGGGACTATGCCATTAATCTTAACAAAGCCGCTTACAGTACACTGACCTTGTGGTAAAAAGTCACCATTATGTAGAGAAATAATACTAGTACTAGATAATTGAGTTGTGGTGATCGTGTTACCGCTAACCACGGGTTCAGCATTATATGGGGTATAAGAATGCCAGTTTTTACTTTTTAACAGTAAATTTCTACCACCTATTGATATTTTTTCTATTTGACTCTTAGTATCACTTGCCGCTGCAGCAATGGCATTGTTTGCCTTGTTTAAAGAATCAAGGGCTGCATTAGCCTCTGCTTGTGACTTAGCATTATTGGCTTTGATAGTCGCATCGCTGGCGGCGGCGACAATCGCCTGGGCCTTTGCTGCATCTGCTTTAGCCTGGGCATCCGCCTGGGCTGCAGACTGTGCCGCATTTGCTTTACTTTGGGCGCCTGCGGGGGTTTCACCATTTAAGCTAGCAGCATCAATGCCATTGTTCAGCAAAGCCAAAGAGGTAATTAGATCATTAGCCAGGGCTGGGTTATTGAGTGCATCTTGCGCCGCTAGCATATCTTTATCGCCAGCCGGTAACTTACCCGCCATCAAGTTATCCAGCTGGGTTTGTTCTTCTGGGGTGAATACGTCGGGGATCTCAGTCTTAATTTTGGTCCAGGTGTAGTCCTGCCAATTACCGCTTGGGACTGAGGTTTTCTTTTCAGTCGCAACACCTAGGTAATCTTTACCCTCGCCTTGGGCCTCAACGGTTGTAAAGCCGCTACCGGCATTATCATCAGCCCAGGCAAACCAAGTGAACTTATCAAAAGCGGTACCGATTAACTGAACAATGGCACTGTTATCTGTACTAGTTTGTATTCCAACAGGACCAAACCAAGCACCAAAACCATAATTATTTACTGAGCGAGCCCACACATAATAAAGCGTGTTTGGGTGACGATTAGGCCACAACACTTCTTTGCCTTGGCCGAGATAGTCAGCGTTATTTAAAACGGTGTTTAAACTGCCTTTAACTTCAAATTCAGTGGTTGCAGCTATAACTGCAGCAGTTTGTGGACGTAGTGTTAACGATAACGCGCCAATGTCGGCCAAAATACCATTCACAGGCGGTGGTGCATCTGCACCTATAGTCATACTGGCGGGTATGTTTGAGCGGTTTGAGAATAAATTAACCGCCCATAAATACAGGTTATAAGTACCCGCATCTAACTTAGGCACATGATGGCGAGTACCTTCTATACTGGCTTGATAAACCACTTCTTGCTGTTGGTTTACCACCTCTAATCGATAACGGTAAGCACTGTTACCGCCTGGGGCATTCCAACTTAGCTCACCTTGCCAATTAGCATCGTCACCAGAAGGCACCCAAACAACACCGCTTACTGTCGGCACTTTGCTGGGGTCTGGCAATGTCGTATTAGGGGCTAAATCTCGCTGGGTATAACTGCCTTTATCAAACTCAAAAATATCTGCATTTGTCTCACGCAAAATAAGTTTAACCGGACGGCCAAAATCAAATTGCCAATCAGCCACCATAAAGGTCTGATTAATCCCCAAGCTAGGCAGTTGTAGCCTAATAACTTTACCAACCGAAACAGCAAGGCCAATCATTTTGGTCGGAAAGGTAATTTGCATCCCTGCCCGATTAAGCTCCAAATGTAACTTAGCTAACCGTTGCGCCGTCCAACTAGATTGCGTAAAGGGCAAATCAATATCGTGATCAATATACTCGCCATTATCTTGGCCGCGATAATAAGCCGACTCGTAAGGGGTAAAGTCGGTTGGTTGGTAAAAACTATCGGGGTCAACAAAGGTGCCACGCACAGCATTACACAGTTCCGAACGTGAAGTATAAGGACTAATATCAACATCACCGGCACAGTCATCTTCGGTGAGGGTTAATACCTCTGGCCCCTGATACACACCAGCATACAGCTGGTATTTACCACCAACATACACCTGCATGCCTGCACCAGCGGTCAGCATTTTTTCTAAAATAGAAGCTGGGCTAGCGTCTTGGGTATAAGTACCATTACAGCTATATCGGCGCTCCCACTCATCGGTTTGATACTCGACAAACTCATCGCTATCGTGGGCAGCTAAAGCATAAGTAGGTAAATCAATTTCAGTTTCTGTCGCGCCAACACCCGACTCAAAACGAGTGTAATCAAGCACGCATAAAGCCCAATTATCAGTCCATTGCCAAGTATTAGGATCATTAAATCTATGGGTACCCGAGCCACCATTACTTGAATCCAATCTAGGGTCGTATACCGGCTTGCCCCTTACCAGCGCTTTGATGTTAGGTACACCATTAGGGAACACATCAACATCATATTTTAAACGAACATACAGATAAGTAACGCCATGGCCAACATGCTTACTGGTCCATGCGCTGCAGTCAGACAGCAATTGGCTATCAGCAGCATTCTGATCACCTAAATGCGGTTTAATCCGCGCGTGGCTAGCAAACTTACTTTTAATACCACCACTAACAGTCCAAGCAACTTCATCGCCAAAATACACGGTTTCAATCGCATCACAGCGATGGCCAGCAAGTGCAATAACCAAATGTAAAAACTCGTTATCTGTACCGGTTTCTTCGGCAAAAATAAGCGGACCAGACACCATGGCACGGCCATATACCCCACGCCTTGGTTCGGCAGGACTTCTTAACATTTGCTGCTGTGCATAAGCCTCATTACTAAAGCTGCCAGCACCAAATTCAGGGGTAACAGCATAGGTCAACGCCGTTGCTGCAACACCAATGGCAATGGCCGCCGCAGTAGACACAACGCCAGCAGCCGCAACACCTGCAGCAACACCAACGATTACTGGCGGCATGGCAACCTCCATCCATTAGTCACTAACCGCATCGGCACTAACATCACCCCCTCATAGGTCATTACCCACACTCCATGCCCAGCAACAATACCCAAAGCAGGTTCACTTCTAGGTGGTGATACCAAAGCAATATCCCCTCTTAATAACAACAAGGGCGCAATGGATTGCCCTAGGTAAGCTTGTGCAACTGCATTAACATTTTTAAAGCCATTTTTGGCTAATAATCGCTTTGCCCCCAGTGCAGTTTTATATCGTCCACGGAACGAGGCTGCCATGTCATCATCACTGTTCATTGCAATCCAATTGGCCGCAAACAAGCAGCAATCTAGCTGGCCCCAACTGAATGGCTTATTTCGATACTGTTGAATAAATTGCTCTAGTAAGGTCATGGGTAATTACTTCTGCTTCTTAGAACCGACACTGCGCCCACCACTGCCACCAGATCCACCAACCGCCTTACCTGGTACGCCCCAATGAATCTCTTTTTCGGCCATTTGCGACACAAATTCAAAAAACTTGTCATCTCCATAACGGGCTTGCTGATCGGCATGGGTGTAGCGAGAATTACGCGGGTTTTTCCAGTCAACACCTCGGCTATTTAAATCCAATTGAATTGTCGAAGGATTGCCCACACGTACATGCATCACATCCATGCGGCCTGCAAACAAGGTGTCTCTGGCGACAATTTTGCTGTAAGGATCTAGCGCGGCTAAATACAAGGCGCCTTGACGATTTTGATACTTTTCACCTAACGCCACCGCAAGCAGCTCTTGCGGTATGCCTGATAAGGTAAAACGTAAACGATGAGGTTGAATCTTATTGCCCTGGCTTACCGCACCTACTTTGCCCAGTACACCAGTGCCTTTAAACACTTGGTCTTGCCAAAGCGCATCGCCAACGCCACTGTGACAACGCAACCAACCGGATTCAAAATCAAGCTCGGTCATTAAAATTGCGCTTATGTCGCTACGCCGCAGCCACTGTTGCATCTCAAAACTGGCAAATTCAATCATGTGTTCACGTCCTCAATAAACGTTAAACTAAAACTGGATAACACCAACTTTTTAGACGACCGCCTCCCGCCTTGGTCGTCATCCTTAAGCATCATCACCGAACAGGCTTTATTCACGATAACGGCAGAGCCATTTGCGGGGGCGTAACGAATGGGGGCTTCTACCTGTAAGATGCATTTACCGGTGTCATTAGCTATGGCATCGGCAGTCACTATCACGCGCTGTAAGCCCATTTGGCAGTAATCACCGGTTTTGAGAAATAAACTAGATGGTGCACAGCCACGAATGGCAATTTGGCCTCCCACTTGGCCAGCACCATCAATAACAGGGTTGCCACCAGCTGGGCCTCGGGGTGAAGCAAAGGCATGGTCCCACAATTGGATGCGACCACTTGGACCTCGCAGTTGAGTGATTAACGCATGTAGGCGTGCGCCCTGGTCACGGCTTAAATTGGCAAAACTCAACTGCGCCTGCCAATAAGCGCCAGGCAAACTTAAGGTTTGCACGCTGCCATTAAAGGGATTACTAAACACTTGCGTGCGTGGCACTAAACGCCAGTCGCATTCGGTAGGAAATATGTCAGAAGGAAACGTCAGCATAGCCAGTCATACAATGGGTTATGCCCCAGTATGACTGGCCAGTTAATCAGAACGGATTAGAAAGGTTTCGGGATTAAGAGTTAATTACTTTGACTCATTTAAATTTGTCACATTACATAAATTATGAGTAAAAACTTGACCATACATTGACTCATATTCTGCATCTATACTTACCCCCATCATTGCATTTGACCAATAAGCTATTTGAAGTGGTTCAGGATTGTCGTGATATAAAATCCAAATTGTGTCTCCTGCTGCGAGTGAAGTTCCATCACCCATACAGCTATAGTTAAATCCTTTTTCAACGTTTGTAGAAAAAGGCTTCCCATCTGAGTTTATTGTCTGTTGTATAGGTAAAAAGTCTGTAAACGAAGGGGTGTTACATACATACGTTTTGCCATTTATCTTAATTAATAACCGATTAATGATAGCTGGACCCAATCCATTATTAGTAATTGATAAACCTATTCTTTTTCCTGCTATCCTTGAATATTCCAATCTCAACTTTGGCTGAACGCTTAATCTATTGTGCCGGTCTGATAACCTAGTTTGTTGAATTGAAACACCTAATGCACACAAAGCAATAAATACTGCCGCAATAGCTGTCCACACATCAGCCCCGAGGGAAAGTAAACTGACTCCTTCTTGATTTAATATCTGAAGTAAGATAATCAGCATAATAACAAAAAAGATAATCGTGTCAGCGACATCAGTCCATTTGGGTAAATTATTCATATGATTTACTTAGCAATTTAAAGTTCAGTTAAGATTATCCTAAATGCCTAAAACAATCACCCACCTGCATGCCATACCTCACCACGGTTATTTAAATCATCTACTACTGCGCTTTTGGTCATGGCCACTAGCTGCGGTAGCACATCTTCTAGCGTCTGAGCATCAGACTGATTACTCACCACTATCGTATTATGCTGTTGAATGGTTAATTGCTTACTGCCCGAACCGCCTGATGCCGATGTGTTCATAGCGTTCATTAAGGTTTGTTGTTGCTTGCGGGTATACACGGTTTCACCGCCATCGAGCAAATAAGTCCCCTCACGTGGAATGGTGCCACCACCATGAAACTTACCAATAATCATGGGTAACAAGGCCATAGCCGCCATCATTGCAGCCATCCCCGCCATAGCACTACCACCAAACGTGGCAATAGATGAGGTAGCAGCTGCGGGTGCCATTGATGCTGTCACCGATGCGCCCGTGGTCGCTGCGGTTGTCGTTGCAGTGGCAGCGGTACTAGCCATAATGGTTTTGTCTATTGCTGCCATCGCGACTTTCTTTACACCAATTTCAACTAAACCTGCTATCACAGATTTAATCGCACCTTGAGTGATTTGCTTCATTGCATCACCAAAGTCTTTTGACTCAAACAGCGCATCTGCGGTGGCACTGCCAATACCGGCAGCAAAGCGGTCAAAGGTTTCAGACCACATAGCATCAAATTGACTGGTGATGCCGCCGTTTATACCACTCATAGCCTCTGCATGGCGTTGCTGCTCAGCCTCAATAAGCATGTTTATTTGATTACGTTTAAGCGCTTCTGATTCTGGGGTGTTATCAAGCTCAGCAGTTAATATGCCGATATTTTCGCTATGGTTTTGCTGTTCACTAAAACGAGGATCTAAATTGCCACGCAATTGCTCAAACTCACTGGGTTTGGCATATTGCTCACTGAGAGCATTTAACAGTTGCTGGCGCTTTATTAACGGCACATTAGCTTGTTCAAAATAGGTTTTTAACAGTCGCTCCCTGGCGGCCATTTCATCTTGGCCTGCAGCAACAGGGTCAAGTATGGCCAATAAACTCTTAAGTTGTTTTTGCTGTTCATCAATAGCATCGCCAGCGATTTTTGCAGCATTGGCACTGGCTTTAGTGGCATCTAAATCTTTGGCGGCTTGTAATAATTTTGCGTTGATAACGGGATCAAGATTTTTAAGCGATCCATGCTCAATCTCATAACGCACTTTGGCCGCTTCACTCACTTCACCAAACAGTATTTTTTGCTTGGTTAAGTTATCGAGTAATTGCTGCTGTTCTTTGTTTACTTGTGTTGTAGCACCACCTTGTTGGGTCAGTTCTGGCAAACCAATATTGAATAACCCCTGCTGTTTTTGGCTGGCCACATCGAGCTTATCATTCAACTCTTGTGCTTTTTGTTTCAATAAAGCCAGCTTAGTTTGGTTCTGTGCCAATTGCCCTGGGCTAGCATAAAGGTCTTGGGTACCTATGTGGTTAATTTCGGCATTGGTAGCGATTAATTCTTGGCGTAAGCCTTTCATCTCGGTGCTAAGTACCCGCATTTTACTCTGCCGTTCAAGCTCAGTGAGGGCTTGATAACGACTGACTAAGGTTTCAACTTCAGCACTTAATTCTTTGGTGGGTTGCTTGGCATTTTTGGCGCTCATCGCAAAATACGCAATACCAGCAGCAGCCATTAACGCAACACCAGCAGGGCCACCCGCTAAAGCCAACGCTCCGGTTAATGCTCGCGATGCCACCGTCGATTGTGTTGTCGCAACGGTTAACGTTTCACGTGCAGCCGCTAATCTGGCTTCTGCTACTACAGCTTGCCCTGCGGTTAATACCGCACCGCGCTGAATAGTGGCTTTTTGCAATTCGGCTTGCGCCGCTGAAATGGTCGATAAACGAGACAACTGAGCCGCTCGAGCATCGGCTATCAAACTTGCGGTATGGGTTACCCCTGCTTGGGTTGCACGGGTTAACGCTGCCACCATAGCAACGCCAAACACCTGCTGTAATAAATCAGCGTTATCAGTCGCCCAAATCACCCCATCGGTAATGGTGGTTAAAACAGGGGTTAAACTGTTATTAATCGGGGCTTCAAACTTAACGATAAGCTGCTGATAGGCATTTTTCATATTTCGGGTTTGCGCGCTAATGTTAGCTGCAGAGGCTGCGGCAGCACCATCATATTCGCCTAACGCTTTAATCAAGGTATTACGTAAAAAATCTGCAGTCACCTTGCCATCAAGTACCATTTGCCTAAAACCACCCGCAGGTAACTGGGCGGCTTTATCCATTTTATTGAGCAGTCCAGGCATCGGCTCAACAATCTGATTCAGTTCTTCTGCACGTAAAATAGGTGATGCTAAGCCTTGTGATAACCCATACATGGATTGTTTAAGCTGCTCAGTACTTGCACCTAGTGAAGATTGCGCATTACTAAACCCTTCTAAAAGCACCCTGGCTTGAGCCTGGGTTACCAAGCCCGCATCTTGTAAGTTTAAAAGTGCGGCATAATTATCCGCCAAAGGGATCAGCTCTTTATGATGTTCACGGGTTAACTGCATTAAATACTTTTCGTTATTTGCATATGCTGCAGTTGAACCCGATAAGCTTTGTAAGCGGGTACGAACGTCTTGAAACGCGGCTAAGTCTTGAGTGATTTTTTGGCCAAGGTTAATCGCCGATAATCCAGCAAAGGCACTGATAGCCAATTGACCCATTTGCCGAACCGATTTTGATGTCATCGATGCTTGTCGGTCAATTTGCGTCAACCCTACAGAGGCTTGCTTACTCGCACCTTGGGTGCGAATTAACGTGGTATTTAAATCTGACACCACCGACTGAGTATTTTTAACCGTACCAATAAGCTGCTTACCATCGGCAGATAAGGTTAACGCCAGTTTTAAATCGCTCATACATCATCACCTTGCACTAACATGAATTGACTACTTTTGATGGGGTTAAGGCACTAATTAAGCGAACGGTCGTTAAACACAGCAGTGACGGTATGGGCAATTAATCGCAGCTTTTGGTAGTCTTCTTGGTTGATCTCTCGTCCTGACATTTCAGCATCAGCCTTAACCGCTGGCACATCTAACCCCATGCACACCGCGCCGTTATAGCGCAGTAAATCTTGTACTTGCCACCACCAATCAAGTGCGGCTTTATGCTCTTGCCAAAATGCCACGGGGTTATCGGCTATAGTTGCGGTTGTTTCTATGCCTAGCAGGCGCATTTCTGTTTGTAATTGCTGTTGTTCTGTCGCTGAACTTTGGGGGCGAGCATATAATTGGCGCACCCCATCCATTAGTTTTTTCTTGCGCCCTCACCGCTATTGGCTGCACGGTAGGCATAAAGCAATGCATCAGTAAATGGTGCGTGTTGGTACAATGCTTGGCGGTTTTCTGGGGTGTCGGCTAACTCGCTACCATCCGCACTTGCTATGCCACCAAAGCCCGCCATAATGGCATCAAATAACACCTTATTACCCTGGTTAAGTTTCTCCATATAGTCATCAACCGGCAGCAACACTAAATCGAAGCTAATCGCCACATCTTCCACTTTGCCGCCATCAGACGACACTTTAATTGTGCCAGGCCACTGCTTAACTTGGCGAACGGGGGTAAACACAAACATGGGATATCCTTATTTACTGGTTAACACGTCAACATTGCCAATGGGGCGCACTGGAATTTCGTAGGTTAAAATACCATCTTGATCACCATATTCGGCTCGACCAAGCTGCAAGGTTTGGGTACTAAAGCCCACCTGATTTGTTGCGGCACCATGGGTAAATGAAAAATCCACCACCGAGGTATTGGCCGCAAATGGATCAAAGCTGTCAAAGTCGGCGGCTTCAAATACCAGTTTTCCGCTAGGTTGAAAGTCAGTGATAATCACCTCTTCATGGCCCACATACTCTTGATGCACAACTTGATTGCCTTGGTCGTATTCAAAGCTGATCAGCTTGATTGCGCTACCATCTAAAGTACACGCCGAGTTGGCGGCACCCACTTTGAATGGGGTTTTCCAAGCGGTAAAGTCGGTTGCCGGCATAACAGCGCTGGCAACGGGTACAAATAGCCCCGTAAAGCTGAACATCATCTTAGGAAAATCTTTTGCTTTTGCTTCTAACTTCACGCTGCCACGAGCGCCAACAATGGCGTGTAATGCGCCATCCAAATAAAAATACAGCGTAATTGATGCGGTACTGGCTTCATCTATGGTTTGTTCTACCTTATCGGCTTTTACGCTTGTATTACGTAAACAACTGGCCAGTAACTCACTGCAAGCCGGTGGTGTAATCGCGGTACCACTACCAGCCCAGTCAACACCAAACTCAAGGGTTACATAGGTTTCTGTGGCAATTTCAGCGCTGTTACCTAATTTGCCGTCGTCATAATCTAGTGCAGTGTTTTCGCCAGCTAATGGGGTAATGTTAACTTCACGGCCTAGCAGCGCTTTGGCTGGTTGTGCAGCAGCTATGGCGTCGACGCCATAGGTTTGCTCACTAGCAAACACCAATGCTTTTTTAGTAAATTTACGAGCCATTATTATCTCCTAGCCCTTTATGGGCGGTTTGCGTCTTCGGTGTATTCAGTTACAAAGCGGTCAAGCCAGGCCACGTAACTGTTACCCAATTTCAATAATCGCCCACCCGCTAATGCAAGTGGTTCTAACTCGGTAGCAGGCGCCCAGCCAAATAAGCGATCACGAACTTGCTGCCTCAGCGGTGTCAATTTTCCATGCTGGCCATTCACATTAGCCATCACGCAAATCACACCTATTTCTAATTGCAGGGTTTGTAAGTAAGGGCCGCTACCGCGTACATCGGGTTTGGCATTTTCGGCAAGTTCAATCACGTATAGCTTAGGTAAACGATTAGTTTTCTTGTCATCAAGCGCAGACAACTGCAGTAACCCCTCAACATCAACCCAGGGGGCATTCTCTGGCGTTAGGCGAGTTTTAAGCACATCCACAATGTCTAACATTTAAATAAACCCTTTGCTTTTGTCCCTGGCAAACACGCTGCCCTGGCTCTGCATTTCAGGTAAATCCATGCTGGGTGTCACACTGCCGCTATCGCTTAGTCCTAGGCTGATTTGCCCCATCGACACTTTTTCTAAAAAGCGAATCGCATCCGCCTGACGTTGATTAACTTGCTCATTGGCTTGGTCGTCGTACAAACCATAACGGGCCATATCACAACATAAGCGTGTGAGCACAATCGGTGGATTGGCTAATGGCAAGCCATAACGGCCAACGAGATAACCGTCAATCAGGGCAGATGCATCCGTTAAAGCAGTAATCAGCATAGCCTCGACCACTGTTCCGGCTTGGCCATCACGGTCTGTCAGTAGGGTTAATTCATGCTCGCCAAATCGTTGCAGCATGTCAGTGGTTGAGGCATAGGCCATTACTGTGCGCCTGTAGATTTAGCCGCATCGGGTGCAAGGCTATTTGCCAAGTGTGCTGCCCATAAAGCATCACGTTCGCCTGCACTAATCGGTCTTTGCATTAATGCTTCTAATGCATTGCACTGTGGCTTACCACTTGCAGTAAAATCGTCAGCGCTTTGTTGATTCAATTTCGCCACGGCATCGGCAAAGCTTATGCCGCTAACCACTGCTGTTGCTGCCACGGTCCCTTGCGATAATGACGGTTCACTTGCTTCGGCAGCGGCGTCATCGATTGCCACCACATTAAGGCGTGGATCGGTTTCAAGTTGCGCCAGCTGATCAGCGGTAAAGGTGTCGGGTTGAAAGCGATTTTCGCCTTTATCAAAGGCCATACCTGCACGGCGGTAACCAGTATGTGCCAGACAGCTAATAAGTAACGCTTGGGTAATAAGACGTTTCGACATTTCATGTTTTCTCCCAATCAATCAAAAAGGTGGCAGGCCAGCACAACGGCACTGGCCTGCCATTGAGTTATAACTGCGGCACCACTAATAACTGGAATTTGCCCTTAAGTTCGTTTTGCACCGTAGTGCCATTTTCATCAATCAAGTCACGCTCTAAAATCTTGCGTGCGGCTTGCTCAAGTGACGCGGGTACCACTAATAAGTTAGGGCGAATTTTTAAGGTTTTACCGCCATCACGGGTAAAGGCGGTCATTTTTTCGTAGCTGTCCCACAAGTTGCTGGCATTCAAGTCGCGCTGGTTAGCAAAGGCCATTTGCCAAAAACCAAAGCCAGCTTCACAGCGCATGTCACAACCAAACTGAAACTCGTTTTTAGTCCATACCGCAGGGTCAGTTGGGTTAAACAAGGTGTTTAAATCCAGTTTGCGTCGCTCTTGAAAAATCAACGGTTTAAGTGGGCGACTGGTGTCGAGTAAAAACCACGCTTTGCCGGTGTAAGCGCCATCAACCACCATATTGGGTGTTGATACATCGGCACCTGTCGCGTCGTGCTTGGCATTTACCGGATGGTCTGTGTCAAAAAAGTTCTGCCCGTCATAGCAAGCGGTGGTAAATCCATCGGCAAGCAACTGAAACACTAAGTCATCGGGAAACTCTTGGCCTTCCTGGGCGAGCATTTGCACCATCGGCTTGTAAGTGCCGACGGTGTCGTCTTCAACATCTTCGCGACTAATGCCAATGGTGTTTTCAAAGGTGCGGTTAGTGATTGAATAGCCGTGCTCTTTAATCGAGTTAATCACACGGTCGCCAATCCATTCACGAAACGCTGGCATAGAGCCTAACCAGCCATAGGTGTTTGACTTGGTATTGCTTGGCACTACGCTGGCCACTTGCAAGTATTGCGGCTCAACATTCACCAGTGCGTTTTGAAACTCCATGCGCACCATGGTGCGTAAGGCTTGTAAAGACGGGGCATTAATTGCAGCCATTAGTTGTGCTCCTTATCGCTTGCTTTTGCTTTGGCAAAGTCGTCGTGCGACATGCCCCAGGCATCAGCCATTTGCTTTTCATCAGCCGTTAATGCGGCCAATGGTGATTTATCAGCAGGTTTATCTACCGTGGTGGTTTGCTTAGTGGTTAAGGCATTAATCGGTTGGCGACCATCTAAGTGGGCAGACAGTGCAGCCATACCTTGTTGCTTGCCTAAAGCTAATAAGTAGTCTTGCTCGCAGGCTAAAATGCGGCCGTCATCAAGGGCGGTTTTTACGGTTTGCTCAATGGTGAGTTTGCCGTTTTCAGCGGTTAAGCTCACCAGCTGTTCGCGCATAGCGTTATAGGTTGCAGCAGGTACAAACTGACTTAAATCGGGGCCGCCATTGTTAGTCTGTGTGGCGCTTAGGGCGACCAGCTTTTGGTTTAAACCATCAACACTGTCTGCTGTGGTTGTCAGTTCATCAAGGGCGGCAAGTGCTGCGGTTTGCAGTTCTGGGCTTAGCTCTGCAGCATTGGCATCAAACTCAATGCCGAGTTTGGTTAATAGCGATTGCAATAGTGGATTCACATGCAAGTCCTCCGGTTGGGTGATAAGTTCTTTGGTAGAGAGAGCAGCCATTGATGACTTAGTTTGGGCAAATAGCCCTGAGCCAATAGCAGCGTTTAGCTGCGCGCAAAGCGTCGCTAATGGCAACATGCCATCTACGCCAGGGCGATTGGTGAGTGCAGCTGAATGGATATATTGTGGCCGGCCTGTATCGGTGTCATAACCGAAAACCAACGAGAAGTATTTGTACTCGCCAGCGCTTAAATAGGCGGTTGCGTTATCGGTAAAGCGCGGCTTAATGAACAAGCCTTGGCCCTGACGATATTGCACATCATCGATATTAAACCAACCAGCTGCAGGTGCCGGTTGACCGTTTTTATCTTTGTTGAGGGTTTGGTGTTCGTAGTCAATAACCAGATCACCGGCTTGGTGTGGGGTGTTGGCTTTTAGCGCAGCAAAGGCGATGGTATCCATCAACCACTTGCCGGCTTTTACATCGCTGGGGCGTCCATCTACTGCCGCAAACTCACCATCAGGCAATGCCTGAATATAGCCATCGTCTGCCACCGAAAAGGCGGCATCAGCGTGAGCGTTAAGTTGGCTGCTTAAGGCGGCAAAGCCTAAAGCGATAGCAGTTGAAGACATAAAAAAGGCACTCTCAATTACATTAGAGTGCCTATCATGTTCGAGTGAAGCGACTTAGCGTATTGGAAAGGTTTCGGGATTATTTTAAAACTGCAATGACCTTCTCTATCAAACTTATCCATTGCTGTAATTCATTTGAACTAAGATCACTCGAAGAATGTTCTCTAGTCCAACGAATAAAGCTCTTTGCCAAATCATATTTCGATATCCCCTGACCTTTATTAACCTTCTTAACGATAGACATAATCGGCACAGATGGTTCTTTGACGACTTCATCCATAATATCCAAATCACATGTTTCTTTGATAATGAGAGGAAGAGTATCTCTGAGTAGGTCTTCTATTTCCGCATGATCTATTCCACAAAAATCCTTCGTTCGTAAAATAGACTTATTTCCCAATGTGTGCACCAGAGTCTCTTGCTTTGCAGCTTGATCCCCAGCGTTATCGGAATCCAATAATGCGGCAACCTTTAATTTATGAGCATGTAAAATTGTCGCATAATAGACGACTTTACTAGCGGTATTTGAAAATACTAAAGATATATTCCCTTTCCAAGTCACATGCCCATCTTCGGCTAATAATTGTGCAACCGAGTCAAAATACCAGTAGTCTGTTAGTCCTTCCAAGATTAAATTTCTGTGTTGAGAAAACAAACTATGTGCTAAGTCGTAACCTAATGCCTCTTGTAATGGTAACATTGCAGCGGGATCTGAGGACGAGATTACTGAATGAACTTTAGTCCCTTCTCGTCTAGATCCCATTTCTACAACCCTAACAATATCTAACTCATCTGGCCCAACAAGAAATGGTGAATGTGTGGTAAAAATTGTTTGGTTATTTTCTGCTAGTCTTGAAAGCGTTTTTCTATATTCACGCTGTTTTATGGCGTGCAAACTCATACCTGGTTCATCTAATAATAAAATAGCATTTTTGTGTTTATCAGCGGCTTCTGAAAAGAAAACAATAAAGAAAGACACCATCCACTGGAAACCTTCTGAGCGCTGATCTAACTCTACTTCGACTCCTATTTCATCTTCGACCATCACTTTCAAAAATTGACCGTCAGCAAATAATCTTACTTTACTTGCTTCACTTCGTGCTTTATCTGGATTCCAGATTTCTTCGATGCTAGTTGAGAGTTTTACGCTAGCAGCATTAAGTTTATATTGACGCTCTGTTAGCCTATCGTGTAGTTCTTCTGTTTGTGCGGCATTTCCAATGTTGATAACATTTTGCTTACCCAGGTCGGCTAATTCCCTAGCTGTAAAACCCAATAATTTCAGTAGACAATTATTACCATAATCATAGTACTCATCATCAAGATTATTAGCGTCAATACGTTGAGCTAAATGCTCTAAGTGAATTACTGGGCGCACGCGAAAGAAATTACTAAACAGCACAAAGTTAGGTACCTTAACAACTAACTTATCTAGAGTTACACTCCATATTTCGTTATAGTTAAGGCTACTAACCAGTTTGTCATACCTACTTAGTTCTTTCTCATTATCCTCATCGACTAAGGTAATGTTTTGTTTTAAAAATGCAACTAACTCAGGCAAGCCATTACTAGTTTTAAGTTGTTCATTCTTATATTTAATCACTATTTTAGAGAATAACTGAGATGGCAAACTGGCATCTACTATTTCTGGATTTTCAGCCTTCGCTCTAGAGTCCATATGAGCAAGCATTCTTAAAAAATCTGACTCAATTGATGAATAAGTAGCCCTTTCTTTTACGCCTTCAATCGTAAATCTGCGTTTACCACTCATATATGCGTATACAGAAAATTGCGCATTTGAAAACTCTTCATCTATATCTATAAGATCTTCTTTTTCTAATGAAAATTTGCCAATGACAACTAATGAATCATCTCCTTCTTCTCTATCTGCATATAGGGATCTCGGGTAGTCCTTTAGTATTTTTGGAGGCAGGACATTTTCAGGAGGATTTAATAGTTGTAATGCCTTAAGTATTACAGTCTTTCCTGACTCGTTGGGGCCAACAAGAATTGTTTTCAACCGCTCAAAATCAATCCAGTTTGAATCAACAACACTTCTATAATTTGTAATTTTTGCTTTTAACAATTTCATTTTTCATCCCTAAATACTATTGAAATCTAACCAAAATCGCTCGAGGCCTTCTCTAGACTCTAATGACAAGTAGAATTTTTTATCTGTGAATAAATATTTTTTAGACTTAACGACATCTCGTGCAGACCATTTATCTGCGAACTTAATATATGAATAATCAGTTATCCAGAACCTCAAATCCAATGAGCAAACTCTAATCACAGATGCAATTGCATACATGTACATTTTTAAAATGGCCTTAAATAATCTAAACACTCCACCTTTAGATGTAATCTTATGGGTTTTACAAAGTTCAGATAATGTTGTATCACTGAATAACTTAAAAAATGCATGAGAATATGCAGAAATCAGTTCATTACTATAGTCAAACTTATGCGCCAATACCGAGAGGCGACTCACTATAGGTGAACGAACTCTAGTATTAAAATCATGTAAAAATGCTCGGAACTCTTTTTCATTATTGATCGATTGGTCATTACTTGCGCGTTCGTGCTCTAAGCCTTGTTCAATTTCAGAAATGGAATCCACAAGCATATTGAAATTTGTCACTGTATCGCTATACTTTCTAATAGCTAGCGAGTTTTTCGCGGACATAGCCTCTTTAATTAAAGCGAGTTCATGCTCGCCTTTAATAGCAGAAAACTTCGATAAATTCTCAACCCCCCACTTTAGAATTAATTCATACATTCATTCGACCTCCATGACATGAATACTTCGAGTCTATTGATTTACAATTAAAACTGCAACATATCTAAAGGCTTAAGCATACTCCAATACTATTTAAAACCTGTTTAAATCTTTGTTAAAGTGTTTAACTCATTTTTAGTCAGACAACGGAGAGTGTTTCACGTTTGCACGTATTACAGCGCGTTTAAGGGCGTGAGACACTTTTTTGATAATAGAGTTAAATTTTTAAGCCAGGGCGTGCAAGATATGACTTTCGACCATCTCGATAATGTGGTTTTGCTCAAATGGCGCTATACCCAAAAACGGCCTTGCCTGAATATCTTGATTGGGGAACATACTAAATGGGCTTGTGGTACCACCAAAATGTTGCATAGCGGCGTATTCTTGGTTACTACCGAAAGCTAAACCATCTTGGTTTAACTGGTAATGTAAGGTATCGGCTAAGGTACCTTCTTCGGTGAGTATACGTTCGGTTCGGTGTTTACGAGCAAGGGTGGTACTGCTTAATGGCTCCCATGGGGTGCCGTCTGGGGCTTGTTGATCGACAAAGCGTTGTTGATGGGTTTGCAGCAAGTACTCGCCTATGTCTTGATATAAGGGCGACATGTCTTGGCCTTGTGCCAGTAAACGCTGCAATGCTTTGTTAAGTTCGCTCAGCCCCTTTGCTTCAACCTTTATGGATACCCCTGCCATTATTGAGGCTCGCTAGTTGTTGCACTATGCTGCTCTAATGGCGTACTGACATAAAGGCTTTCCCACACTTCGGCAAAGTGTTCCAGCTCTCGGCCTGTCGCTTGCTGTTCAAGTTCTGTTATTTGGGCCGACTTTTCACTGTGGCTTAACAGATTATTGTTAATCAGATTAAATGCAGCATCGACTAAAGGTGTTGGCTTACCCCGTTCTTGCTCTGGCTCTGCGTTCGCTTTGGCCAGCATAGCCGCTAGGGCCTTATCCATGATTAACTCCTTTGGTGAGCACTTGTTGTACTAGCATATCAAAATAGGCGGCAATATCAGCATTAAACTCGGCCAGTGCGCTGCGGTTTAACACCCAGGCGGCAAAGTGCTCGGCATGCCATTCATAATGATTATAGCCACTGTATTGGGTAAACCCACTTTTGATGGGGATTGGCGGGCTGCCCGCTTTAAAGTGTAACTGATGCCCTACTTCGTGTAGCCAAGTAATCACTGTGCCGCTGTTATGTTTACCGTCGGCATAGGTTCTAGCAATACTTGATAGCGAGAATTTAGCCCCGCCTTGTTGATGAAACTGGCCAGCTAATGCCACCACTTGCCTGAGTTCGTTAACATCGACTTTATCCAAACGAGTCGACGCAGCAACTTTCACGTTGACATGATCATAAGATGAAGACGTAAAGCCCCAAGAACGCCGATAACTGTTAGCGGTAAATAACCGTCGAGGATGGTATTTATCATTTTGCAGATAGTCTTTTACCGTGCCCTCAATGGCTTTCGCGCCAGCGTTACTCACACCCATTTCGGCTTGCTTTAAGAAAAGACTTTTCACCTTATACTGGGCCAAAAACTGGCCTAGCTGTTCAATTTGCGGCGCACTTTCAGTTTGTTTAATGGCATTTAATAGGGTGTTTAAACTGTCGTTAGATACGCCTTTAACAGTACTAAAACTATTGGGTACGATTTTTTGTTGCGGTTGATACACTTTTTTAGTGCTAACTAATGCTTGCTGTTTTTGCTGATTAACCTCGCGCTTGGGTACATAGTCAAAACCTGGGTCTATCCCTTTAGGTACCTGATGCACTTCGCCGGTGGCTTTATCTAACCAGTCTCGGCTACCGTCATTTGGTGCTTGCTTTAATATCAACCCGCGCCGAGTCATCTCCGCATGACTGACACCGTAAACGCGGCATTTGCAGCCCCAACCGTTTGAGGGGAAGTGAGTATGCCACCATGGATCATCTTTGGATAAAGTGGTGTTATGCCATTTTAAATGCAGCTCTCGGGGATAACGGCTATCGCCATGGGCATAACGCCAATAGGCAAAGTGCTGCAGCTGCTCGTAACGACCGGCATTATAGCTTTGGCGCATATTGGTGTTGTAGATCACCCGCGCCCGCCAATCGGCTTTACCAGTATGCGACCAACCATGCTTGGCCACTATGTGGTTAAACTCTTTTTTAAACCAGGTAATCGATTTGCCTTCGCTAATGGCTGCGTCCACCGCGCGGCGAAAGTCATTGAGCAAATCAGCCTTCATGGCACCGGCTACCGCAAAGCTGGTGTTATGGGCGCTTTGCCAAATGTCACTCCAACGCTCACTGGGCAGATTGAGCTTTTGTTTAAAAAAGTCAATTTGCTCGTTAAACGGCAGTGAGCCATAGTTGGCTGTGGTTGCCATTAGCGGCCCTCGCTTACATCAAACTGCCCCGCTAAATCAGCCACGGCAAACGCTTGCTGCATAATGTCGCTGGCTTCATCGATGGATAAATCAAACTCAGCTAATGCTGCTTGCAGTGCTTCAAGCGATTCGGCATTGGCAACCACTGCGGCGATTTGCTCAGTGTAGTTAGCCAGTACTGGGCGCATATCATTTGCCAACTGTTCGGCCATGCTATCAAGTTGGTTTTCAGATTCATCAAACTGCTGTTGCTCACTCAGCTTTTTAAGGCGGCTAATTTTATCTGCCGCTAAGGCTGCTAAGGCACTGGGTTTGTTATTAGTAGGCTCTGGCGAACGCGGTAATGCCGTTGCTTCTGGCAACAATACCGCCTCATTATTGGCAGGCTTAGGGATGCGGGTTTTTTCATGCAGCCAACTTTGTGGCACCTGCAACCCCATGCTGACTAATACTTTTAGTGGCTCTGCTAATCCGGCTAAGTCTTCGGTATCGGTTATATCAAATACTAAGCGCGGGTGACGACGTGGGCTTTGATAGCTCTTGCAGTTAAGCGCATATAACGGCGCGATTAAATCACGGGTTAAGGTTTCGGCTATTTGCGCCAAGTCTGAGTCACGCAGCTCCTGGCGTACTTCGTTATGTACATTACCCAAGGCATTGGTTGAGCTTTTACCATCAGCTTGGCTGGTGAGGGTGCCACCTAAAATCACCTTACTCATGGTTTTTTCGGCCCAGGTGAACATCAGCTCAAACGGGTCGGCCTGGCCGGTGGCGGCACTGTGAAAGTCCATCACCATGCCTTTGGGCATAATGCCACCCGCATTGTGGCCAATGCTCATTACCGCTTGCAGTAATGCACGCTTTTCGTCATCACTGGCACCGGCTGGGTATTGGCCTATGCGCAGTGGCAAACCATAAATTTCTAAAAACTCGGCGAGATCACGCACACTGTAATTTTTAAAGATGAATGGCCATACTAATTGGCGCACTAAACCACCGCGACTGAGATAACCCGATTTGGCTAAGTGAGTATGCTTAATCCAACCAAAGGGCCATAGCTCAGCGCCGTTATGGGATGCATCACGTAAGCGCAGTTCATTACGCCTTTCTGGGTGGGTCATAAACCATGACGGATCACGATATTCTGGCACCTCAACAAACCACTCACCAAGTTCGCGAGTCCAACTCAACTCATGCAAGCTAAAGCCTTTTAAAATGGCATCACTCATAGATTTGATTAATGCCTTTATCCAGTTGCCCTCTTCGAGCATTTCTTGCAGGTATTCGGTGTCGGCTTTTTCTTGTGCGCTGGGGTTTCGTGGTGGCACCAAAAAATAGTCCACACCAATTAAGGCACGTTTACGCTTATCTAACTCGGCATATAAATGGCCGTCTTTTTCTTCGATATCTTCGGCCAGTTCGCATTGGGCAATTAAGTCACCTTGTTCGGCTGCTTGCATAATTTGTGCAGCCCTTGCTGGTGTTAAACCGCTTGATGGGTGTTGGCTAAAGGTGCGTTGCAAACCAACTAAGCGTACATCGTCAGTTTGCATGGCTTTAGCATCACGCTGCTTAAAAGGGCGACCTAAGTGATCAACTATTTTGGTGGTTCGTTGTTGCATTACCAGCAACCTCGTTGTGTTGTGGCGTCATCATCGTCATGCGGACGGGCATTAGGATTGCGATGTTCGCTTTTAGGAATGGGGGTAAATTCGATGGGCGCGCCGTCGAGGGTTGAGGCGTACACCATTAAAAATAAACTGATGGCGGCATCACCGTGGCGCTCTTTCTCTTGCCCAGTGCGCACGTCACCTAGGCATGGTGTGCCACGGCGGTTAATGCTTAATGCACGTAAATCGGTGCCGGTGTCGTCGTCCCTTGGAATGGTAATTAATGCATCTTCAAAATAGCTTTTAAAGCGTGGCATTTGCTCACGATAAAACGACTCAGACAGCATCACGCATTCAATCACTTCGGTGCCATATTTGTCCTGGGCGTATTCTGCTAAGGCTTGGCCATTACCGCGCGCATCCATGCCGCCGCCACGTAAACGCGGCAAGCGATCAACAATGTAAAACAAGATTTGTTCTTGCTGCCGAAAGGGAATGTTTTTTAACTCGACTTGCAGCTTAACGGTAAGGTGTAAGTCTTGGGCGAGTTCGCCCACATCAATGACGGTTAAGTCACCACTGCGGGCAAAGTCTTCGCCAAATACATGAGGCCGTGAGGGATCTAATTTATCCAGTACAGGCTTTAATTCATCTTCACACCACTGCAGTATTTCTGCCGCGCGCAGGTTTTCAGGCCACTGGCCGAATTCATCTTTTTTGGCTAAGCGAACCACGGGGCCGCTTTCTTCAACACTGGCCATACGCGCTTCAATAAGCGCACGGTTTAAGTAAGCGCCACCACCGGACTTAGGCACACAAAAGTATTCTTCGAGAGCATCTTCTTCGGTGGCGGTGGCTTTAAGCAGTTTGGCTTTCCAGTCATCTTCGCCCGCTTGCATCCACTTGATGCCACGAATTTGGCAAATACGCTGATATAACCCTTCGTTACAGGCATCGTCTAAGGTGATGCGGTGAACGCTGTAGTCTTTTTTGCCTGCACGGGAATCGTTAATCAGCTCGTTAAACAGGTTGTCGGTGCCATTGTGGGTACTGATTAAGCGTACTTTTGCGCCCCACATGGTTAACGCCAGTGCGGCTTTTAATACTTCGGCAAGGCGCTCATGGAATGCGGCTTCGTCGATGGTAACGTTACCTTGCATACCGCGCAGGTTTGAGGGGTTAGATGATAGCGCTTGAATTTTAAAGCCTGAGGCAAAGTAAATGGCAAAAGTTAAAATCTCTTTGCCGTCTTGGCCATCGTCGATAAAAATCTCTTCTTGAATATCGCCAGCGGCTTTATCAAACACCTTGGCCCACATAGCGGCAGCGTCGATAAACTCGCGGGCCATTTCTTTATTGGAACCGACATAAAAGTGATTGGTGCCACCTTGGCCACGGGCTGCCCCTGCGGTTAATGCGCCATCGGCCGCTTCTGCCCAGGTTAATCCTGTTCGGCGAGACTTTTCGGCAATTTTTAACTGCGATTCATCAGCTATCCAGCGTTTCTGATAACCTAACAACACCTCTTTGGGGTCAAACACACTGAGATAGCTTGCCTCCATTGCCGGATCAAATTGGGGTTTGCTAATACTGTGAGACTGAGTATTCACTATGCGATCCCCAATATTTCACGCTTGAGTAGACTCACGGCATCTTTGGTGAGCCCTGCAGATTTGGCGACCTTTTCAGCGGCATTGGCGGCCTCATTAGCAAAGGCGGTGCGGATCTCTTTTTCGCGTTTATGGCTGGCCATGGCAGCAGACTCTAAGCGCTGCACCGCTAACATGGCATCTTTAATCATGCCCACATCTGCTGCTTCGTCGTCTTCGTTTAATAAGGCTTTAAACAGCTGTGAACGGGCCATTTCTAATATCAGTTTAGTGACTTCGCCGGTAGGCTTGTCGCCCAGTTCGGCGGTCCACACCTGAGTGATTTCGCGCATTTCACGCAAACTTTTACCGACCGCCTCCATTTTGGTGGCGTAACGATTTAAGCCGGTGCGTGACAGATGTAGGTCGTCGGGCAAACCGGTCGCGTTTATCAGCTGATTAATTTCGTCGAGCAATTCAAGCTGGGTGATAGAGCCATCACGCAAGCCTTTATCTAAATGCTTACGGATAGATTCAGGCAGCAAATCGACTTTAGAACGACGGCCACGGGTTGGGTTGTCTGGTTTCACGTCGGCCATGATTAATCCCCTGCACTTGGACGCTTAATGCCTGGCACAAACGTGAGGCCATTAACCACGTCTTGACCACGTGATTTGAGCTCGGCAATAAGATAGTTACCTTGGGTTTTAATGCTCACTAAGCCCTGCTCTTCGAGCCAATAAAGCTGGGTTTTGATGGTGTCGTTACTCATTTCAACCCCAAAGCTGGCACAGGTATCACGCACCATAGAATGGTTGGCACCAAAACCGACCATGGCACTGAGGGCATTGAGAATTGAACGGCGCTGATGCTCGTTTTTAATATCAACTAACGACATTTGTTGTTCCTTTATTTACGGCGCTCTTGGTGAATACTGGCGCGGCTATTTACCACGCAATTCGTTTTCGGTGAGCATTTCGGTCATGCTTTGCAGCGATTTAAGTTGTGGGGCGATGGCAGTGAGCTGGCCGTTAACTTCGGCCATGCGTTTATCTAACTGGTGAAAGTCTTCTTTACTGGGTGAGTGCTCGGCAATGATCTCTAATTTATCGACTCGCTTTTCGAGCATGGATACTGAGTCCGTTTTGGCGTAGGTTTTCGCCAATGCCCAATTGGCGATAAGTAACACCAATGAGATCACTGCATAGATTTGCACCCAAAACTCTTTGATTAGATCAAACACGCCGACCTCCCGTTTTGATGCGCTGTCGGTGCTCAAAGTCTTGCTGGCAGCTCAAACAACGTAATGCATGACTGCGCTCTGCTTCGACGGGTTCAAGGCAGCCACGGCAGATGCCATTACCTTGCTCGGTTTTGTTTGACCTTGCACGGGCCACAGCGGCATCACGTTCCTTTTGTTCCATACTGCTTGCCCAGTCTTCTAATTGCATTTAGGCCCCTTTTTTAAACGCTGGCGGGATTAACTGGCCAAGACTCGACAGCAAGCCGGTGCCAGTTGACTTGCCCTGGCGCCATTTACCCACTTCACGCAGACCCATGTAAGTTAATAATGGTGAAAGCATCATCATGGCTAGGTCCCATTGAGCACCTTTGCCATAGCCAAACGCGGCTAGCCCTTCCATGCCCAACACGTATAAGCCGGTAACATAGCCAGACGATCTAGCCATAAGTGGCCGAGTGGTGCGCACGTAAGGGTCTTGGCTGTCATCGCCGTGCTGAATGGTGGCTTGGGTTTGTTGGTGAACCGTTGTCGTTTGCTTGGCTTCAATGCGCGCCAGTTCGACTTCGCATTCGCCAGCGACTGTTTTTAATTGCACTAAATCTTGCGGTGACAATGCCGTTAACGCTTGGTTTAACGCTTGCTGTGGGTTGGATTTACCGCTGGCAATATCGACTAGATCAGCCACTTTATTTGCCGTTTTCGATTTGTCGTCATCAAAAAAACTGCCCAGGTTACGGATTAAATCCGGTCCTGTTTTTAACAAGGTTGAGGCAATGGCCGTAAGGGTAATAGGGTCCATGAGTTATCCTTTATCGTTGGAGTTAATGCGGGCTTTGGCACGTAATACATGAGTGAGTGTGACTGCTTGCCAACCCAGATTAAAATAGCTTTGACGAGTTGAATGATGGCTATATAAGGGCGCTACCGTTGCCACATCACTAGGCTGTTTTGCCGCGAGTTCTGCCCGAATACGCGCCTCAAAACCATCTTTGGCGCATTGACGGTGAACACGGTTTTTAATGCGCTTGGGGCCTGAACTCGCAATGGGGGAATGGTTAACTGCACTTTTGGCTTGATGATGGTTAATGAAGGCCATTAGTTTGCATCCATCTTGCCAGTAGCAAGCACGCGCGCATGACGTAATGCACGGCTAGGCGTTTGCATTCTTGCCCATAAACTGTCTAGTGCATGTGCTTCAGCTGCTTTCCAGTGTTCATCTTTAATGGCCGTTAACATGTTTTTAAAACCAACTAGGCCATTCACACCAAGCTGGTATGCCATCGATATCAGCACAGTTTGACGGGCTAAGTTACAACGATAAAAAGCCACTTCTATTTTGGGGTGCTGACTAACATCATTAATCAGTGTGGCAACACTAACCGCTAACCAACGCCTAGCAACAACTTCTGGCAATGAGAATTGGTAGGCAATTAACGGCTGATTTTTAGCACCGATACGTTGGCCATAGCCGACAGTCGGAAAACCTTCACTGCAAAGGTAAGGTTTAGGGCGAAAGCCTTCTTCATCGGCAAGTAAAGTGACAGCTGCAGCGGCTAAATCTGTAAAGTCGCTATTGAAATTTTCGGATGGATAATCGTTATGTGCAGGCATAAAAAAACCGAGATAATGAACGTAATGTCATTATCTCGGTTTAGGTTTTTTTAGCGGATATGAAGGATTTCAGGTTTGGGTTTGGGTTTGGGTGGATTTTTGATATCTCGTAATGTGGCCACCATCAAATCAACTGAAGTACTAGGATTATCTGTTTGATCTTTCTCTACAATTTCTCGACATCTTTTAGCATTAGAAAGCGCTAGTTCTAGCTTGGGGAATAATTCGGCAAAAGTGTTTTTACTCGCTTTTTCATATGCCTTATATTCTTTCTTCAAATCACTTAAGACTAAATCACCAATACTTTTTTTGTGTGTTCTACTATATGGTTTTGTTGATATTTTAAAATGTAATAACAGCCAATATTCAAAAGAAGGTATTGATGTGACCGCATGGTATAAAGGCAATTTCGGTTGTTTTTGTATTTCCTCTATAGCTTTATTAAAATGCACATGTGTATCCTTATCAAATACACAATATATGAGGTCAAACGGCGAACCTTTTTTCTTTTCTTTTTTAGCAAAATCTTTAGCAAATTTAAAGATTCTTAAGGGGCAAGTTTCATCGTTATCTATAACTTTAACATTTGCTGTACTTAGCTTATAAAAAGCAACAAGATCTTGAAAATAAAATAATTCAGTCTTACTTCCTTCACATACAATTAAGACTTTTTTATACGGCTGTCGTTTTGCATCTCCACGAGCAAGAGCTGATTTAGTTTTGGCTCTTCTGCGGTGATGAAGATTATCCTGACCCATAACTATAACCTTTTTATTTTATTAATATATGGCAAGCCTCCATATTTCCCATCGAGGTAAGAAGCTTCTAAGTTCTCCCTACCTTTTCTAGGGTTAAAGTCTGTCAATGGGTATAACTTTGTAGAATATCCATCCTCTTTCTCACAGAACCACACTTGATCTCGTCTGAAAAAGTCTTGACTTAAGATAGTTGTATCATGAGTCGTAAAGATTAATTGCGCATTGTTTTTATTCAAATTAGGATCATGAAACATACTAACTAAAAACTCAACAAGCTTAGGATGCAAGTTTAAATGTAATTCATCAATAAAAAGAATATGCCCGCGATTTAGACTAGTAATCCATGGCCCAGCAAGCGAAAATAACTTCTGAGTACCTTCAGATTCATCATTCTCGAGATCAAAACGAATCAAATTTCCATCTTCATTTTTCTTTATCGTGAAAACCTCCGAAACAGATTGATCTCGAAGTTCATTTATTAATACTTGTCTAAAATCACTTGGGATATCTTTAGGAAGGTTATTAATATCAAATGTTTTTGTCTCAACTTGCAAGTCTTCAATATCTAAATCAGCAGCCTGCATAATTGACAAAATTTTATTTTTGTCTTTTTCTTCACAAAGTTTTGTGGTCAGTGTTGGCCCCCAATGACCATTAACAGCTAATTTTAATTTATCGCTGAACCACTCAAAAATTGGAGTTAGCTGTTTACTGTTAAGCTGCACAGCAGTACTTAGAAATAAAGAGTTTTCTTTTGTAGAACGCTGCCAAACGGCTTTTTCTCCGAATAAAGCAGCTCCCATATCCCAATGATATTCACCAGTTTCCACATCAAAGTAACGAGTGAACCATTTCTGGGGTCTTCCTTTTGGAAATGCATATAACCATTCTTCATGGATTCTTAAAGCAGTTGCTGTGAAACCATATTGATAACGAACACCGTCAGCTGCAATAAAGATAACTTCAAACTCTGATGGTTTACTAATCGTATCATCACTTAGCTTATAAGGAGTCATGTCTAACATATCTCCAGAGTTCATCTTTGAAGAGCTTAGAATGAGATGCCTCATCTCTGCTAATGCCTTTATAAAATTAGACTTTCCTGCAGCATTAGCACCATAGATAACAACTGACTTTAATAAATTATATCCACCAGATTCGAATGTGTTGGATTCTTCTAACTCATTCGATTTTGTTTTAGTTAGCGTTAATTTTTGCTCAGTTTTGATTGATTTGAAATTTGCTACGCTAAATTCGATTAACATTCTTTAGTCCTTTGTAACATCAATGAATGTTCATGATTCTGGTTGATAATAGCAGCAAAAATGACAATAAAACAAAGTTTTTGGCTTTTTTTGTCAAAAATCACGTTAAAAATGACTATGAACTTTAAATCAGGTAAACATTACAGCATTCAAAATAACCTTCTCTGCTTCCTCGCCACAAATGCCGCCCTCTGCTCGGCAATGATCTGACTGACTCGACGCTCTGTTAGGCCGTAATCTCTAGCAAGCACTTCTAAATTGTTGCCTTTAAACTCACGCCATATACGAATATCACGCAGCGCATCTTTAAGGCGTTCGCCATTAGGGATATACATATCACGGCCACCTAAATAGGTACTTAGGGTGGTGGCTAGTGCCTCGCTAACTGCTACTGAGTTGGGCACTTTGTTGCCCTCAAGGGTGATGCGCATTAGCTCACATAAGCTTTGTAAGGTTGAAGGCCAGCGCTTGATGAAGTCTTCACGCTCGTCTGGTTTTAGCGTTTGCAAGGTTTCTAGTGCTTGCTCTAGCTCTGCCGCTTCGGTATTTAACAAGTCCATTTGCTTGTCCCATTGGCTATGTTGAAGTGATGAATTATTCATGTGTTTGCCATCCTTTGGCATTAACATGCCATGTAAGTAAAGGTGATAAACGACTCATTTACAAGCCCTGCCAATGCTTTGGTACTGCTCTAATATGGCTTGGTAACTGGCGGCATGACGTGAGGCGCCTTTTACCGGCGTTTCACCACGGGCAACTATGCGTGCTGTGAGTTCACGTTTATGCCAATTTTTAAGGCTTTCGAGTACTTGATAGCCCATGTCTTGGTCGAGCCAGCGCACGCTATCAACCCCTTCGCCATGGCGACGTAAGGTCATGCGGCGCACATAAGCATCTAATGCCGCTTCGCTGCTGTCGCGGATGATCATGTGGTGGCTCATGGTGATCCATATCGCGACAATTTTATCGATAATGGCCACTTTACTGCGCCCTGATGGCTGACTTAACCGGCGTTTAACTGGGGTTTTATGCTTGTTTAACGTCGATTTTTTTGTGATAAACCCTTTTTGTTTAAATGCGCTTAGGGCCATTTCTAACTGCGATAGACTCATGATCCGCAGCGAGTCTTTACCGGTGGCATGCTTTAGCATGGCGCGATAGATATCATCCTCTAACCCTAATTGGCCTTTGGCGACATGAATTAAGGTTTTTAAGCGGTTCTTACTGCGTAATAGTGTTGCTGTGTCGTCGGGTAATGCATTCATGTGGTGTGCTCCTCATCATCGTTAAAAAATGACGCTTAGCTGCGCGTCAGTCTTGTTAATAAAAATCCAGTAACGACACTGAATAAACACAGACGGCACTGCCGCCTGTGTCTCGCGGATTGTTAGTTTTGGGCTGATAAAATAGTGTCTTGTTCGAGCACATCAAGCGCACGTTTGCAGGCATAAAACACCACTTTGCGTTTGTCGCACATTGATGCCGATTTAAAGCCCCTGAGTTCATGCAGCATTGCGGCGCAAAGTTGCAGGGTTAAATGCGGGGTATCGATTGCGGTGGTACTCAAGGTTTGTCTGAGTGATTCAACATCTGCGTCGAGTAATTCACCTAAACGCAGTTTGAATGCGACACGGTCAAGCCTGACTTGGTTGTCGTTAAGTAATGCAGTGATATGTGAGGTCATGGCCGTTCCTTACAGCGAGCTGATATCGAGGGGTAATTGGGTGTATTTGCCATTCGCTTGGCGTTCGTACAAGCGCAGGTACTCGCTAGTGCCAGTCACTTGAATGGCGTCGGCAATGGCATCCATGGCTTGTTTCCACTTTGCATCGTCGATGTCTAGCTGACGCAAGCTAAGCACCTGGTTTACGTCGATACGGCCCTGTTGATTTACTCGAAAAGCGTGTTCAACCATGGCCATGAGGCGTGTGTCGGCGCCACCACTCCAACGTTTGATACAGTCATCAATGAGTGATTTTGCGGTTTGAATCCGTTCATCAAATACACGGTGTTCACCCACTGCACGACGCACTTGATATTTGCCGTCGAAACTGGTGAGCAAGACATTGCCTTTATTGCCGCCGTATTTAACGCCGTATTCTTCTGCAGATAAATCGACAAAGTCGGCAATTTGCCCCATGGTTGACAGCTTAAATTCGAGCATGGCCTGGCGTAGTGATTTGGCTGCGGACACCACATTGTTAACTACTTCGTCGCGGATTTTATCGACGGCTTTGATGCGCTCTTCTGGCACTAAATCGCCTTTGGCATTTTGGCGGTAGCCTGTTGGGATAATGCTTGTTTGAGTTTGATTGTTCATGTTATTGGTCCTCGTTCCAGCGCACTGTGACGCCATGAAATTGCACTGCGCAGCTGCGGCGGCGAATGCCTTTAATGTTTTCGATGATTTCAACCGCTTTAGTTTTAAAGTCGGTACTTGGATTTGCGATATGCACCACGTTGGCCTTACGGCCAAGCACATGCATGCCGCGTAACCGTAGCGCGCTGATAACGTCGAATGTTTTGAGTGGGTATGGCATGACGGCTACTCCTGTTGTGGGGTTGAATGTTGTTCTAAAAGGCGGTTGTATCGGTAAGCGAGTGCGATTAACTCTTGCTTGAGCAGTTCGCATAATTGCTTATGACCGCCGTTGTCGGTTATGGATTGACGCTCTAATCGGCTGTAGGTTGCCTCGGCCGAATACTGCTTAATTCGGCTTTCTATTTGGGTGACGCTAATGCGCTTAAATTGATGCTTGGCAGATAAGTTGGAGTGGGTGCAGCCACTGCGACAAGCTCGATACAAACGCAGACGAATTGGGTTACTGGTTGATTTATTGCATTGATGTTTGTCGCATTCATGCAAGGGGATTTTACCCAATATTGGACATAACACGACGTGGTTCATGTATGCCCCCTCGACCAACTTTTGCATGCGTTCCATGTTGCCGCCTTGAGCCGCATACTTACCGTTGATTAGCTGACAAACGACGGTTTTGCTGATACCTAGCACCTTTGCAACCCCTTCTTGACCATGAGCACTTGCTTGCTCGGCCAGTATGGTTAACCAGTTACTCATGGTGTTTCTCCTTGAATGGATAATATGTATTGGTGTTTTGATCCCACATGCCTTGGGTGCGCTCTGTTGGATGTAAGCGCCCTGTATCTCGTATGAGTATGTACTTGAGCGTTGTGCCTCTTGGGCTGCCTTTGATGCTATTAAGGGCGCGTATATAACCCGCCTTTGATAAGCACCCGAGGTAACGGGTAATGAGTGACGATTCGGCCATTGATGTGGCTAAAATTAACCCTTTGTTAAAGTGCCGATTAATGCGGATTGAGTTCCACACCTGCTGTACCACGGTGTTGCGTTTAATCCGCTGTGGAGCGCGTTCGGTTTGTGGGTTACCTTTGCCTAAAATGACCTCGTCTGGTGTAACAATGACTTGATATAAGTTGCCTTTATTGCCAGTTTGCTTAGAGATAAGCGCTATGGCAGATTGATTTTGCAATCGCTTAGTGAGCTCGGTTATCAAGTTCGTTTTTACGCCCAGTGACTGGGCGATTTCTCGTCGGGTAAATTGGCGTTTCTCACACATTAGTTGCCATGCTTTATGTGTGATTACGCCTTTATTTGACTGTTCCATAATGGTTAGTCCTTTTCTTTCTTATTATTTATTTAGCGCATAAATACAAAAGCTTAACGGCGACTATGGTTTAAGAATAATTGCCCATCGCCCCAAAGCTGTTTGTCTACATAATCCAGATCGTTTGAGATGGCGAATCGCTCAATTTTTTCTAATGCGATAAGTATTCGACGTACTTCGCCACCACTTCTGACGCGGATAAAGTCCAACAAGTCTTCGCCTACCTGTATGTCTCGTTCGAGTAGTTCGATAGCAAACATCGACACGTCTTCATTGTCTGCTGGCATAAATTCAACCCATTCGCTGATGCGGTTAAATAGCTGTTTGCGGTGGCTGATACGACGGGCAATTTCTTCCATGCCGATAAGCACGACTGGCAACTCGGTGGCGTCGTATAAATCGCGGATGGTTTCCATAGTTTTGGCTTGGCCGACGATGTGGTCTGCTTCGTCAACAAACAGTGCAATTTGCTGGTCGTTCATGGTTTGGGTAATGAAATCCACTGATTTACGCAGTGGATACATAGGATCGCTACCCAGTTCTTTTAGAATGCGAGCTAAAAATGAGCTTGGGGTATCGGTTGCGTAGCAGCGCACGTATACCGGTAAATTGCCCATGTTGGTGAGCTGGTTAAACATGTAGGTAACCGTGGTGGTTTTACCAAAGCCACTTGCACCGTGTATGAGGCCAATGCCTGGGGTGATCTCACTGCGGCTTTGTAGGTTGGCGAACATGTCTTGAGTGCGTAGTACGTTTTTTACTTCTACTGTTTTATGTTTCATAATGTTGTTCCTGTGGTTTTACTAGGTTTTACGTTTGTTTAATCTGGTGTTTACCAGGGGTAATAGGCTGAGCAGCTATTTCACTTGCCGGTGGGGCTGCTCGGCTTGTTTTAAAATTTTGTCTAGTCGATTTCGATGTAGTACATTGTTTAAACGGTATTTTTTAAGCCATTCACCTTCCTTCTCATTTAATGTTCGATTTAGGCTGTCTGTTGTTAACAGGACGGCTTTTTCGTGATCACTTCTGACTATGCGGGACTCTTGCTGTGCTTGACGCGAACGTCGCTCGGCAATTGCTTCGCGTTGACGTTCTATAGCATTGAGTTCTGCTTCACTGAATTGAGTATTTTTTGCCTCGGTTGCAGCGTGTAACCCAGCGATAGCGCTATTGTTATGGGCTGCCGTTTGTTCAAGGTGGCTGAGGCTGGCGCGTAGCAGTTTTTTCTGGGCGAGTTCGTCGGCATATAACGCATCAATACCAAACTCTTGTTGTAATCGTTTGGCCGATTTACGAAAGGCGCTGAGTTCTTTTTGGGTTTGTTTGCGACGCTCGCGGAATTCACCAGGGGCGATACCACGATTGACGAGATCCATGTTGACGGCATCAATATAGGTTTCCCAATTGTCGATTGGGTATAAGGTGGCTCGGCCAATGTCACAAGGGTCGATAAATACTCGAACATCTTGGCGCTGCCATGCGGCTTCCATGAGTTCGGGTGCTGTGTATTGCACGCCGTCGGCTTTTACGCTGCCACGTACTACTTTTGCAGTGCCGATAAAGTTGAGTAATGTGTCGAGGATATGTGGGTTATCGATAACCCGTTTTTTGTAACCAGAACCGGCATATAACTCGAAGGGTGTTTTGTCGGTTTTGTCGTGCGCTACGTGGTTGTAGTCAAATTCTAAATAGTCGTTAAGCACTTGCTGCAGTTGCGCTGGTGTTAGTGCCAGGCTGAGTCTTTCGGCTTCTGCTTGCTTTTTACCTTCGCCAATACGTTTGGCAAAGTTGTACATGGCCTCTATTTGTTGGCGATCACTTACGCTGTGACCGATATAACCTGGCATTTTTTCCATTAACACACGACTCATGGTGCCAAAGAAGCGTTCGATGAAGGGTTTTTCCCATCCGCTAAATGCATTGGCTTTAGATAGTTTTAAATCTAATAAGTTGAATATTGTGGTGGTGCGTTTTGAGACGTAGTCGCTACCGTTATCGGTACGCATGATGGCGCCCTGCTCTGGTAATCCCCACTCTAAGAGGGTTTTACGCAGCAGAAGACAGATAGCTTCGCTATTAGATGTTGGCGACACAATGAGTTGCACACGGCGACTGAATGCATCGATAACTGCGACGATGCTATGACGTTTAAGTTTGCCATCGACGTTTAGCTCAATGTCGGTGGGTGTTGAGTCGAATTCCCATACTTGGTTTGGTCCGTCTATGTGTGGATACATGCGGGCAAATAGCGGTCGGTATTTGTCGGTGTAGAGTGACGGATTGGTGGTAAATGCATGCGCTAACTCATGCTTGGCGGCATACTGAGTTAACCAGCGTTTAAATGAACTGATTGACGGGAGTTGCCAGCCATATTCAGCAGCTCGAACGAGGGCTAAATCACGCACTTTGTTTGCTTGGTTTAATAGATGTGGTTTTTTGGTCACTAACGCGAGCAAAAATTCACCCAAGCGCGGTTGTTGATCAATTTTTGAGGCTGTTTGGCCTTTGTATTGATCGACTAAGCCGATGATGCCCTGCTCTTCATAGGCTTTGTGCCAACGATAAAGCGTTGCTTTTGCGAGTTGCGTGACGTGGGTTCGGACGTCTTTATTGCTGAGTATTTTTGATGTATTGAATCCATTTACAAAAACAATCACTCCTGCCGATTTGTTTCCAGCTGACTCATAAGGCGATACAAATTCGCTGAAAGCATTGATGACCATTTCTCTGGCTTTAGCTTTGGCCTGTTTTGATTCGCTTAAGCACATGAATTGCGCTAAACCTTGGCTTTTAGCATTGATACGTTGTTGGCGTATTTGTTTACCTTGAGCTTCGTCCTGCTTTAACGCTGATTTAGCTGAAACAACACTTTTTGAGGTACTAGACTCAACAGCTTTAGCCTTTAGGTAGGCTTGTGTTTCTGTGGGTAAACTATCAATGAGATATTCAAAGCCTTTGCCTTGGTCGCATTTCTTTTTAGTCCAACATTCACGATTAGCGAGCTTTCTATTACCTTGCACTGTGGTGTACATGCCAGGAATGTTTAGCAGTTCTTGAAGGGTGTAATATTGCTTAATCATAGCGATGCCCTACCAAGTCAAATTCAATTTCATTGGATAGCTCAAGCAAGATCTTTTTAGATACTTTTCCCCAGCGTGGTTTTAGTCCGGTGTTGGGCGCGAACATTTGCACGCACTTTTGTACTGTACGTGGGTTATATCCCTCTCTTAATGCCCAGGCTCTGCAACTGAGTCCTCGTCTCATTAATGCAGCGTAGATCTGATTCGCATTTTCAATCTCCACGATGTCTGCTCCTTATTTCACAAATTTGTGATAACATTTATAATTGTTCGCATTGCGCATGTAGCACATACAAAAAGTAACATTCATACGCACTGCGTACGAATGTGATGATACGATCACATTTGTACGCTGGTCAAGCATGTTTGTAATGTTTCTTTTCATCTTTTATGCACTAGCTTCTAGACATGACCTTTAAGCATTTAAATTCAGTTACTTAACTAAAAAGAAACAAAACATGAAAAATGAAAATGATGTTTCTTTTCCAGCAATAGGAAAGGAAACGTTTGCAGAAAGATTAGAAATGGCGATAGGAACTACAAGCGTACGCGCGTTCGCATCCGCTATTGATTTATCTGAAGGAGGTTTAAGAAAGTATTTAAGGGGGCAATCACTTCCTCAAATTGACAAAGCGCTTCTTATGGCAAGACAAGCAAATGTTTCTTTAGACTGGCTTATTTCTGGTGAAGGCTACCCGCAGACGGGTGATGAAGTTACCAAAGTTGTGAACAATGAATTTGATGAAGAGTACTCATTAATACCTGGATATCATCTATCTGTTAGTACTGGCCATGGCAGGATCACGGATAGTGAACCAGTTAAGCGCCATCTGGCTTTCAGACGTAAATGGTTAAAGTTCAGAGGGTTTGAAACTGAAAAGCTTGCTGTGGTTTTTGCTTCCGGTGATTCAATGGAACCAACAATCCACAATAACAACACACTGCTAGTGAATACATCTGACACCAAGTTAACTGATGGCAGTATCTTCGTTCTACGATTTGGTGATGAGCTTTATGCCAAGCGTTTGCAAAAGCGGTTTGATGGGGATATTCGACTGATTAGTGACAATAAAGAGTATGAAGATCAAATCGTCAAAGCTGACGAGATCGATAAGCTTCATATAATAGGTAAAGTAGTCTGGATCGGTAAGGACCTTTACTAAACAAACGGTGGGTTGCTTTGCCTCAAACCCACCGAGCTGTTGCTTTTTAACTAAGATTTATCTCAAACCTTGCGAATAATCAATTACGCACCAGTCAAAATGGCAATCAGCCACAAAGCCTAGTCCTCACTGTATTTCCCACCTAGTTTAATTAATTCCCGTTTGATTTCACTTTAATGCTTAATTCTCATACCTAGTGACTGGTTACATTTTGAACGCAACTTATTGAACCGTTAAGTTTTGCAAAGTTGACCTAATTTTAGTAATGACACAAAGTGTACTCTATTGCAGATACAGTTCAATTCAAGAGAGATATAATGGGAAAGACAAAAGAGGGTGACGATGAGTTTATCCATAAAATAGCCGTGTTATCAAGGTCCGTGGTGTAATGGCACCAGCCTGTCTTTGCCCCTTTAGCATCGCGTATATGCACCAGCATTATCGCAGCATCAATATCACCAACTTGAAAGAGAAGCCTTCAAAGAGGCGTAACGCCATACTTCCTATAAAAGTTATTTTTTGCATAAGCTATATATTGAAAATTACCCTTGAGAGGGTTGAGTTTCAAAAGTATTATTGTTAAGTTATCGAAATGAAGTATATTCCAACTCTTACATCATTCTTCTTCTGGTGGCGCTCTAATTAGAGCGGCACAGAATTCTTACATTCTTAAGCTGCTGGAAGGTAGCTAAGACGGTAATTTCTTTAGTATCTCCAGTAGTGATTTATTTTAACTAGGAGATATACCCGTGAACTCAAAGCAAGATTCAGATAAGCCAGAAATTATTTTAACAGGCGATAGAGCTACAGGCCCATTGCATTTAGGTCATTATGTCGGTTCTTTAAAGCAGCGTGTAGCTTTACAGGCAATTCATGAACAAACTATTCTTGTTGCTGATATGCAAGGTCTTACTGATAATGCTCATAATCCGAAAAAAGTATCATCCAATATTCTAAATGTCGTTGCAGATTATCTAGCAGTCGGCATCAATCCTTCTATAACAACGATTTGCCTTCAATCAAAACTACCCGCCCTTGCTGAATTAACTATGTATTACAGTAATCTTGTATCAATCAGTCGCTTAGAGCGAAATCCAACTGTTAAAAGTGAGATTCAACACAAAGGGTTTGAACGTTCGATTCCTGCTGGTTTTTTAACATACCCAATATCTCAAGCTGCTGATATAACGGGTTTTAACGCAACATTAGTTCCTGTTGGGGATGATCAATTACCAATGCTCGAACAAAATAATGAGATAGTGAGAAAAGTTAACTCACTAGCAGGACGTATTGTTTTGAATGAATGTCGACCCTTATTAAGTAATGCATCACGTTTACCAAGTACAGATGGGAAAAATAAGATGTCTAAATCGATGGGCAACGCCATTAATCTTGGGGCTACCGAAAAAGAGATCTCCGCAGCGGTAAAATCTATGTATACCGACCCTAATCACCTAAGGGTTGAAGATCCTGGCAATGTCGAAGGAAATATTGTTTTTACTTATCTTGATGCTTTTCATCCAGATGAAAACTATATCAGCCAACTAAAAGAGCACTATCAACGGGGAGGGCTTGGTGATGGTACAACTAAAAAAATATTGGAAGAATGTTTACAGGACATGCTCCGACCAATAAGAGTGAGAAGATCTGAGTTTTTAAGTGATAAGGCTCAACTAATTAATATTTTAATAAAAGGAAGTCAAGTATCTAGAGATAAAACAGAAAAAGTACTTTTTGATGTTAAAGATATCTTTGGACTTAATATTTTCTGAACAACTTGTTTTCAACAGCTAGCTTCTAGACAAATAATTGGCAGAAGGCCTCGAAGCTGTTGTGCGTTCATACTAAAGTTTAATAATTCTTAATAGTGTTTGATCATTTATATTATAGTTTGATGTTTTTTGGGACTTTTGGTGAGGAAACGGGTTAAGGACTAACACATTTCTGCCCCAAAGTTGGTTAGGCTATGACCTGCGGCCACTAACGTCGTGGTGCTTCGCCCACACCAGACCAAGAGGAAATCAACGGCTATTCCCTCTTGGAACTCCCAGCCGCCCCGCTACATTTTCGCGATTTACAAAACAACAGCTGCGAAAAGGTCGACATGGGGATTGAACCAGCTTTTAACTTCATTTGAAACCTGCTTCGGCCCATCTTGTAATAAGGAGTGAAAATGCTAACGCTTCCGATAGGCCATCCCTGGCCAACGAAAGCTAGCCAGACATCCTGTCAGGCTCACGCTATTTTCTTCAACGGCCTCAAGTTTAGAGTTGAATTTGTCCTAAATGAGTTAGAGCAATTAGTTACCTCATTTTGAGTAATCTAAAAATTTTACTACCAAATCCAACCGAAACATCACTTTTATTAAACTATATGCCTTGTGACTTTTACTCAGATCTCCTCAGTTCTGACAGGAGATAGGCAAAGTCCTGTTGGAATGCAGTCTGGAAATACCCATAAACTTTGGTTACGGCTATTTAGGACTTTAAAACTATGAAATGAATCGCGATATTTTCAGATCTTCGATCTTTGACAAGGTCTAGTATCTTCGCTGGTTAGCCCTATTAACTTAATTATTATAAAACTGAAAAAAATTAAACATAAAAAACCGCAAGAGGATTAAGATTAGGATTAGTACGTATTTCGTGGCGTGGTTTATATATGTGATGTAGTCAACTAAAACTTTACCACAGTAGAAGAAATGTGAGTTACTATAAAATTTCATTAGCTTTTTTCTGAAGTAGGCTCAATGAGTATCAAGTCGATTAAACGAACACTTAGAACAAGGAAGTTATATGACTAAATCAACTCAACTAGATAAAGATGGCCAACCATACAATCGCAGTAATTTTACCCATAACCAACAAAAGGCATTGTGCTCACTTAAAGGGTTATTAACGGGAATTGTTTGCGATGAAAGTCTAAAACCTGCTGAACTGTTATTCCTTAATGCTTGGCTTAAAGACCATGAGTTTTTACAAAGCGACCCTGATTCAGTTGATTTAATCGATGCTTTAGAAGACATTCTTGAAGATGGAATAATGACAGATGAAGAGCATGAAGATATTTTCTGCCTAGTAGAGGACATCATTGCCTATAAAGACTTAGATGATTCATGTTGTAAAGATCACTTGAATGTATTGTTGGGTATTTTAAAAGGGATTACTGCTGACCAAGAGATTAATGAATCAGAAGTCATTTTTCTCACCCAATGGCTAACAAGTAATCCCGATATTGCTAATATTTGGCCAGTCCCGGTATTGGCAAAGAAAATAGTCGACATTCTAGAAGACGGAATAATCACCAAAGATGAATGTTCTGAACTTTACCAACTGGTAAACCAAGTTACAGGCAATGACTTCAATGAAACGGGTGATGCATCGGACAACCCAACTCAGCTGTTTGATGTTGTAGAAACTATCACTCATACAGATTATGGCTTCTGTTTTACTGGTAAGTTTAGAAGCGGCTCTCGTAGTGAAATAGAATCTAAAGCACTAAACCTTGGCGCTATCGTTATTAAAAAAACACCTACCCTCTCCACTCATTATGTCGTAGTCGGCTCACTATCAAGTCGAGATTGGGCGTATTCAAGCCATGGCCGCAAAATAGAGCATGCAAAATCAATGCAGGCTAAAGGCCACAATATATTTATTATCAGTGAAGATCAGTGGATGGCTTCTTTTTAGAGACTGATTAATATTCAATCTAGTGATAAGAGATTAGGAAAAAATAATGAATCCACCACGCGTATTTATATCTTATTCGCACGACTCTGCTGAACATAAATTATGGGTTTTAGACTTTGCAACAACACAGAGAAACCGTGGGGTCGATGCTGTATTAGACCAATGGGATTTACTGCCTGGTGATGATTTGCCTCACTTTATGGAAACCCAGTTGGCTCAATGCGATAACGTTCTTATGATTTGTACTGATAAATACGTTGCCAAAGCTAATGCTGGTGAAGGTGGTGTTGGTTACGAAAAAATGATAATGACATCATCAATGTTGTCTTCTATTGATAAAAACAAAGTGATTCCTATTATTAGACAACCGGGAACAGATCATCGACCAACTTTCTTGAATACCAAACTCTATATTAATTTTTCGAATGACTCAGAAAATGAGTACAGATTAGATGATGTACTTAGAACACTTTTAAATGCTCCTCTATATGAAAAGCCAGCAATAGGATTAAATCCTTTCACACCAATGGAAGGTTCAAGACCTGATAAAACAGCTGATGGCATAAAAGAAGTAATGAAGGCTATGGCTGAAACCTATAAAAAAAACCCTAATAACCTTATACATTTTGCGAGACTAATAAATTCAACCTCCATGCATAGATTGGCATTCAGTCGATATTTACATGAAGCCATGAAACTTGAATTAATCTACGAATATAACAATGAATTGTATAGTATTACTGACGCAGGAATTAATTACTTAGAGCAACATAGTATTATTGAGTTCTAGTCAATTAGGACTACATAATGAGTAAATATAAAAGCTATATAGGAAAAAGTAAGTTAAACTTTTAACAAATTAACAAACACAATTAATGCAAGATGACTTAAACGTCTTAAAGTCACAATGCACAAATGAATTTGAAGGTTTAAATCACCTATGAGCTTAGAAACACTATTTTCATCTAACATAATTGTTCCGATTATCGTCGCATTTATCGGTTTTTTAATTGCAGTGACAACTGCTATTATCGCAAAAGAACACAAAGTGTCTGAATTTAGGCAAGCTTGGATTGATGCTTTGAGGCAGGAGATATCAGATCTTTCTTCTATTAGTTATAAGTTAATAGCAGAAAGATCTAATTTTTTTGTTCAAAAAGAACGATTAGAAATTGAAAATATTGAATCCGGATTAGTATCTGCAATGCGAAGCGTAGAATTGATAGGTGAAATTAATTCTTTATCCACCAAAATAAGACTTCGACTAAATAAGTTAGAACACATAAAACTTATAGAAGAAATCAATAAATTAAGAGATGAGACTGTTCAGCTTAAGCCTGAAACTAGAAATGGTATAAAAATTCTATTTAATATAGAAACAATCGCTCATGAGGTATTAAAAACTGAATGGGAGAAAGTGAAAAAAGGTGAAAACCAGTTCATTAAATTCAAGTATATATCCAAACTTTTAGCATCAACATTTCTCATATCTATGTGGGTTTTATTTTCCATAGCGATGCTTCAGTCTGAAATTTTTCAATAGTAGACAACTGTTACTATGAGTATTAGAAACCAAAAAGACAGCAGTGATAAGCCTTGGCTTTGCGAGTGTTACCCAAATGGCCGCGAAGGGAAACGCATTCGCAAAAAATTTGTCACAAAAGGCGAAGCGACTGCGTTTGAACTTTACACCATGAAAAAGGTAGATGAAAAGCCGTGGTTAGGTGAGAAAGTCGATAATCGTAAGTTATCGGAACTAATCAAGCGTTGGTATGACTTGCATGGCCAACAACTAGCACAACCTGAAACCCGTTTACGAAAATTACAGTTAACCTGCGATGGTATGAACGACCCAGTTGCCAGCAAGATAACTATTAACGACTTTGCCAATTATCGCCAAATGCGTCTTGATGGTGAGATAGAAGATTTTCAAGGTAAAAAGACCAAGGTTAAACCGAACACGATTAACCACGAACACGCCTATTTGAACGCGGTATTTTCGGAGTTAAAGCGCTTAGGCGAATGGACTCACCCTAACCCGCTTGAGGGTTTACCTCAGTTCAAAATTGAAGATACTGAACTGGCCTACCTTTACCCAGAAGAAATACCCATAGTATTGGACGAATGCCGCAATGCAGAATATGAACACCTGGTAACGATAGTAATGGTGTGTTTGGCAACCGGCTGCCGATGGTCAGAAGCTGAAAACCTCAAAGGTAGCCAAATAGCGCATAACCGTATTACCTTTGTAAAAACCAAAGGTAAAAAGAACCGAACCGTACCAATCGCCCAAGAACTGGAAAACATGCTGCCAAGAGTCCGCGGCCCATTATTCAGACCGTGCCGCAGATCATTCGAACGTGCAATAAAGCGAACCGGTTTAATATTCCCAGAAGGCTAAATGACCCATATTTTACGCCACACATTCGCCAGCCGTTTTATGATGAATGGTGGCAATATTTTGGTACTCAAACAAGTATTAGGTCATTCAGATATCAAAGACACAATGCGCTACGCTCACTTCGCACCAGATCACCTAGACGACGCGATTACTAAAAACCCAATAGCAGGATTAATAAACTCAAAATGAAGCTGACAAAAGAAACTCTAATATTCATTGGGATATTCATATTTTTACTTTTACTTGGGCCTTACTTTTATACATTTAATTATAAACTTTCTGCCAACTCTCAAGATTGGGCTTATTTCGGAACTTATATAGGTGGCACCTTAGGACCAATTGGGGCATTCCTCGCTTTTTGGGGACTAATTCAACAGAACAAGATGTATAGGGAAAATGCAGAGGCTGAACATTTAAGAGGAAAGCTATTATCACTTGATAATGAAATTGTCTTTCTCACAATAAAATGTTGTGGTTCAAAAGTTTTGTCTAAATATGCAACTGAGCCGATCGATTTAAGCATGTTATTAGTTTTTTATGACCCATTGATTAAGGATCTTATTCAAGAAAAAGTTGACGATGATAATATAGTCGCAGGAAAAGTTAAATTAGTAGGTCCTAAGCCTGAACATCATAATTATCGAATACTCATTTCACTAACGTCCAAACTGATATTAATGAATCACTTTATTTCGATGTCCTGCTTAGGTGCTAGCAATGAGGAATCACATTACAATAATAAATATAAGTATTTACTTATAGAGATGAATCGCAAGAAATGGATAAAATTTACTTATTTTGGCGTTTAATAGGTCTAGTTCACTATCAAGTTACGACTAAAAACTATCTTCATACTTCATTTGCAGTGGCGACAAAGTGGCGGCAGACATCACCACAACCAGCCACAACTAAACACATAAGCAACTGAAAGTATTATGCAATGCAATAAAGTCAACACCTAATAATGAATGTAGGCTTTCTGGATGCGGGTTCAAGTCCCGCCGCCTCCACCAATTACCGAAAGGGCTTAGCAGCAATGCTAAGCCCTTTTTCTTTGCATGACAGTATGAGATTAATTTTGCAGCATCTCTAAATTATTTTAAACTATCCCTTTGATTTATTAATCATTGCTGTCTTTCTTAACACTCTTTAAAGGATTCAGTTTTTTATCAAGTCTGTCTTCGACTTGCATATTAGTAAGGCGAATTAAAAAGTTAATATTAGAAGCTAATATTACATACACAGCAAACAATTGTATGTAAGCAAGAGAGAATATGAACATTAATCCTATACCACGAAAAAAGTTTGGTTCGTCTAAGTAGAATGAAGACTTTTGAAATAATGGTACGGCCATTGAAAAAATTATTAGGCAACCCATCACCAAACCAGATAATGCGATAACTCCAACGATTAATCGAACTCTACTAACATCGTCATTTGAACCATTATAAACAGTAGACTTACCATCTTTTATAATAGATGCTATAGCTTCTGGATAAAGATAAGCAATCCATATACCTGCAATAGCAAATACCATTGAAGACGTATTTTGCAATATTCCTAATAAAGGCTCCAGATCTTTTAAGTCGAGTTTATCCATCCCCCAATAAGCGAAGAAGGCGAGCACAAAAATTACAAATACATTCCATAAAATAAAGTTAAAACCCCACAAGTTAGACCTCACTTCATCTACCATTTATGCAGCAGCTTCTTTGTGAACAACTGAACCCAATGGAGCCAGTAAACTGTCTCTCCTAAGATGTAAAGCAGCAAAAAGGCGTGACGTTGAATAATGTCCAGTATCATTTACATTATTCGCTATATCACTGACTGCGAGTATATTTTTTAGAACGTATTTATTTAACCACACCGTACCACCAACACCTTCCTTTTTGAAACCAACATTTACCCAAGGGTCAATTCCCCCAGCATAGTGATCATTATAAGTTTCAAGCATTTCTCTCAACTCTTCAGGAGTTGGCTTAACCTCGATAACAACCTCAACTTTACGGGTGTGCTTTGTTTTTGTGCTTGAAACAAATGGCAAACCAGCAAGCAGTCTCTCCCAGCCCTCATGATCTGTATTTAAAGCGCTAATTTCCTCCCGCTTAACCAAGTGTGTAATATCTCGGGCCATTGCTTCAAGATCAGCTTCTTGAGTTAGTTTAGTAACTTGTTTAGATAAAATTCTCAGCCATAAATGAGCACTACTATCTACAGATTTAAATGAAATACTTAGGTATGGAAAACCTAAAGTATTCTCTTTTTCCTCTACATGTTTTTCGCGAATTGTACTGTGTAATTCAATAAAACTTTTTAGATAATGGTTAAGTGAAAGAGTATCTGCAACCGAACGTGAAAACTTAATTGATGAAAAGTGATTTAAAGTAGGAATAAACCAATAGTAAGCAGCTTCGCCCCAAATAATCTCCTCTCCATCTGCTGCTTCGTTCGCATTATATAATTTATCATCGTCGAGAGCAGCTTTAGCTGGTATACCATACACACCATCACCGCCTCCCACGGCCCTCCAAAGGATTAGTAAATAGTCACCAGTTTCGTCATTTCTTTCGATACTTTTTAAATAAACTTTCTTTCGGTTCTTGTAACCAGGAGTGTCATCATTCCAAGGTAATGTATCCGGTAAGCTTACTCTATCACTATGCCATCTTACCAAGTCATTAAGTACATCACTCATACCTAAGGGCTCACAATACTGTTCACCATTAGTACTGCGTTTATACAAACCAAATTGTTCATATTTAAAAAACGTGATTAATCCTTCAGCCATTACCATCCCTTATATGAAAAATACCAATCAACATATATAACAAACGATTACTTGGTGGAAGTAAAGGGAATAGTAAGAAGGGGCATTAATAATCAAAATAGAGCCTCAGATGACATATAAACGATGTTAATGAATATAAACCAGCAGGTTCGATGAGTCTCCGTCCGAAGTGTCCGAAATAACATGATAAAAATGCCGTAGTGACATCATGGATGATGGCACAGGCTCAGGGGTACATGGATGTACTATCTGAGCCGTTAGGCGATTTTTATTATGGTATGAGGATCAACACTTTGCCGGAGCTGCTGGGGTGATCCAAGAGGGGAAAGCAGTTTTTCCCTTCTTGGTCGGGTGTGGGCGAAGCGCCACGACGTTGATGTTAGGTTTAAAAATGAATTAATATAAAGTTGTCATGCAAAAATAGACAAAGAAAAAGGGCTTAGCATTGCAGATAAGCCCTTCTATAAATTGGTGGCGGCGGGACTTGAACCTGAGTCCATAAAAAAATCCCTGCTGGCATTACTGCCTGCAGGGATTTTTTGTTAATCAGCCTCAAGCTGATTAATGGTCACATATAACGACTAGTTCAATCGTTATTAGCTTTGTTTTTTAACAAACTTCGATTTCAGCATCATTTGGCCATTGCCATCCACTTTACAATCGATGTCGTGGTCGCCGTCGACAAAATGGTTGATCACTGCTTTAGTGCCAACTTTAAGCACGAGTGATGAACCTTTTACTTTAAGGTCTTTGATTAAGGTGACTTTGTCGCCTTCTGCTAATAAGTTGCCGTTGGCATCTTTTAAAATGATAGCGTCTGGATCAACCACTTCTTCATTTGGGTTCCACTCATTGGCGCATTCTGGGCAAATTAATAATGTGCCGTCTGAATAAGCGTACGGAGACTCACATTTTGGGCATGGCGGGATTACATCACTCATATCTTTACTCTCTGTGTTCTTGGCAGTTGTCGAACACGTTAACAGCGCTAATACGCAGTTCGACAGGCTTTATCGATTGGCGTGAGGTAGAAAAGTATCTACCCTGCCGAATATTGTAATGACATTATAATGCTATTATCACAAATTGACTACCCTAGGATAGTAAACCAGCTGATCCACTCACCTGTTAACGTAACGATTGGGATTACCGCTAACGTCACGAATAGCCTAACAATAGGCAAATTAAAGCTTAGCTTTTTACCTGTGGATTGGGGCGACTTTGATTGTCAGCAAAACTCACATCATGCTTTTCGAGGTATTCGCGAATAAGCTGACGGGTGACTTGTGATGGGGTGAGATCTTGCGCAGCACACAATTGTTCAAATGCCTGCTTTTTTAGCGGGTCCATTAATACAGTAAAACGTGCAGTTTTATTTTCCACAGTGGGCTAGCCTTTCATTACGACATGATAATCTGATTATAATCCAGTGTGTGGCTAAAGACCATATTCTGGATTTTTTATTCGCCGTACGATTAGCTAGAGCCATTAGCTTGGGGCATTCACCCGAGTTAAGAAACAACTAGGCAGGGTAAACCTAATGATGCCTTAGCCCGAGTGTGTTTATCTGTTACACAATGCTCGCAAAACGGGGTAACAACGCCTCAAAACTCGGTCTAGTTGATACACTATGCTGCAAGCAATCTTGTACTAACTGGCGCAACATTGTCGCTTGTGGTGTGTTTGGGTTATCGATGAGGTTTAGCATATCATCGACCAAATAACCAAATGCCCTCACCTCAATCGCTTGCATTAATTGCAAATGCTGTGGGGTAAACTGTTTTAAATTTGAGGCGGCGCCAAAGTCACCAAACAATACGTTATCTTGGGTATTTATCATGATGTTGTGGGCATAGATATCGCCATGGCTAATCCCATTTTGATGTAAATGAGCCAAAATATCAGCCATTTGGCTGGCAATATAAGTTATGCGAGCCCAAGTAAATAC
>Ga0208031_1000064_pt1 | contig 48670 bp, 46 predicted proteins | sample MalvirAntarct_38_FD_184252 | JGI IMG/M metagenome (GOLD analysis project Ga0208031, IMG submission 184252) | Marine viral communities from the Global Malaspina Expedition - Malaspina viral metaG Antarct_38 (SPAdes) (version 2) | ecosystem: Environmental > Aquatic > Marine > Oceanic | place...
CAAATTCAAGTATCGCTTCAATCGGCGTTACGACCTCAGGGCCATGATCCCACGCTTTCTCACGATAGCCGCCCGAACGCCGACGATGCCGTGCCGGTTCCTGAAGATGGCTGAGCGTTATGCGTAATAAGGAAACTTTTTGTCTGTCGCAAAACAGCGGATCAGATCATTGAATCTATCGCTCGTCTATCCAATAAGCTTAATAATAAGACGAACTTTTGTTAAGGCACACTAGGGTCCACACCAGTGCTCAAAATCAAACAGGTTATCGCAAGGGAATGGCAAGCCTTCTGGCTGGCAACGGGATTTCTGAGTCGTATACCTATGCTGGCTCGAATCAATTTTTCTGACCGCCTGATGAACCAGTGTGCGGTCTACTTTCCTCTTGTAGGGCTGATGCTCGGAGCAATGTACGCCGGGCTATACCTTGCCTTGTCAGAAGCGTGGAGTCCCTCGACGTGTCTTATTCTGGTGACGGGTTTTCACTTGTGTATAACCGGCGCTTTTCATGAGGATGGGCTGGCCGACAGCGTGGACGCTTTTGGTGGTGGATACTCGCCGGAAGCCAAACTGAGAATCATGAAGGATAGCCGTATCGGCACGTACGGCACCGTTGCTCTGATCGCAGCACTGGCCCTGAAGGTAACACTGCTATCAGAGTCCGGGACCATCTGGCTGGCGCTACTGTTATCACCGATGGTGGCTCGGTTCACCCCATTACTAATCATGGGGTGCCTACCGTATGTCACAGATCCCGATAAGAGCAAAAGCAAGCCTATGGCTGACAGTTTTGATTGCAACCGGCTGCTGTATGCCGGACTTTCAACGGCGGTAATGACGATGCTGCTGACAAAACTTCACGTAGGCATCTTGGTCTGGAGCATCGTGGCAACTTTCGGCGTCGCTCTGGTTTGGGGCCTGTACGTACGGAGGCAGCTCGGGGGCTATACAGGTGACGCCCTTGGAGCCAGCGTTGTTTTCGGAGAACTCGTTCTGTTGCTGGGCCTTGCCAGTTGAGAATAAAGCCCAACAACAGCGATTGAGGTAGACGCTAACTGCAGTTTTTCATCGCAGCATGCAGCGCAGCATCGTCAATCGGCTGGCTCCAACCATTCCCATGCACAAGGTCTTCCAGCGGCAGCCGTGAACGCCAGCCTTTGGCCTGCAGTTCCGGTTGTTCCGGAAATTCACTGACATACCCCAGACAAAGGTAGGCCAGAGGATAGACCCGCTCCGGCAGCCCCAAGGTAGCGCCAAGCTTCTGCTGATCTAGAATACTGACCCAGCCCACTCCAATGCCCTCTGCGCGGGCAGCCAGCCACAGATTCTGTACCGCCAAGCAGGTGCTGAACAGATCGGTTTCGACGATGGAATTGCGGCCCAGTACATGGGTACCGCCACGGCTGCGGTCGCAGGTGATACAGAGGTTAATGGGGCTTTCAAGGATGCCCTGGAGTTTCAGGCTCTTGTAGCGGGTATTGCGCTCGCCGTGGTAGTTGTCGGCGGCCTTGCGGTTTTCTTCCTCGAAGATGTCGAGGACGGACTGGCGCACCTCTGTGCTGTCGATGACGATAAAGTCCCACGGCTGCATGAATCCCACGGAGGGGGCGTGATGGGCGGCGGTGAGCAGGCGTGCCAGGACGTCGGCCGGGATCGGGTCGGGCAGGAACTGGGAGCGAACATCCCGCCGTTCGTAGATGGCCCGGTAGAGGCCATCGCGTTGGTCACTGCTGAAAGGGCGGTTGTGGTCAGTCATCGTATTATGTCCTATTTGCTAAGGCCCAGCAGGTTGCGTAGCCAGTCTGTGCCGAGGTTGTCTTCCACCAGATCTGCCAGCCGGTCCAGTTGCTGTTGCCGGTGGTGCTGGTAATTCACGGCCTTGTCGGCCAGCCCCGTGTCGGTGCCCAGGCCCGCCCAGTGCAGGATTGCGGTGCAGGCTTCCGGTTGGTCGAAGATGCCGTGAACGTAGGTACCCGCGACAAGGCCATCCTTGCTGACGGCACCGTCCGGTTTGCCATCCAGTTCTGCCGTGGGGGACGCCAGGGCCGGCCCGGTGGTGACGCCGTTGTGCATTTCGTAGCCGGTGAAAGTTGCTTTCTCCGCGCAGATGGTGAGCGTGCCGGTCACGTCTTTCAGCTGCTTTCCGGCCACCATGCGCGTGGACATGTCCAATAGGCCCAGGCCCTCCGTGCTGCCGGCGTCACCTTCCAGTCCGTCCGGGTCCTGCACCTCGGTACCGAGCATCTGGAAACCGCCGCAGATGGCGAAAACCTTGCCGCCATATCGCAGGTGCTTGCGGAGCGCCTTTGGCCAGCCCTGTGCCTTCAGCCATTGCAGGTCGTGGCGGGTGCTCTTGCTGCCGGGCAGCAGGATCAGGTCCGCCGGGGGGATGGGCTGGTCGGGGCCGATAAACTGGAGGTTAATCCCGGGATGCAGTCGCAGGGGGTCGAAGTCGTTGTGGTTGCTGATGCGGGGAAGCACCGGAACGATCACGTTCAGCGCACCGGCCTCGTTGCTGCCGCTGGTGCCAACGCTGTCTTCGGCGTCGATCACCAGCCCATGCAGGTAGGGCAGCACACCGGCCGCGGGTTTGCCGGTGCGTTCGGCCAGCCAGTCCAGGCCCGGTTCCAGCAGGGCGATATCCCCCCGGAAGCGGTTGATGATAAAACCCTTGATGCGGGCCCGTTCGCTGTCGGAAACCAGTTCCAGGGTGCCCACCAGCTGCGCGAACACGCCGCCCTTGTCGATATCGCCAACCAGCAGCACCGGGCAGTCCGCCGCTTCGGCGAAGCCCATGTTGGCGATGTCGTTGGTACGCAGGTTAATCTCGGCGGGGCTGCCGGCGCCTTCGGCGATGATCACGTCGTAACGGGCGCTCAGGGCACGCCAGGCGTCCATGACCGAGGCCATGGCCTCCGCCTTGTAGGCGTGATAATCCAGTGCGTCCATGTTGCCATGGACCTTGCCCCGCAGGATGACCTGGGCGCCGCAGTCACTCTGGGGTTTGAGCAGTACCGGATTCATGTCACTGTGGGGTTCCAGGCCACAGGCCAGGGCCTGTAGCGCCGTGGAGCGGCCAATCTCGCCGCCGTCGACGGTGACTGCGCTGTTCAGGGCCATATTCTGGGGCTTGAACGGCGCCACGGACACACCCTGGCGCGCCAGCCACCGGCACAAGGCGGCCACCACCGTGGTCTTGCCGGCGTCGGAGGTGGTGCCCTGGATCATCAGTGTGGTCATGGGTGCTAGCCTGTTACAGCTCTACACCTTTCTGGGCCTTCACGCCCAGGTCCTTGAAGGCGTGCTTGACCACACCCATTTCCGTCACCGTGTCCGCCAGGTCCACCAGTTCCATCGGGGCGGAGCGGCCGGTAACAACCACATGCTGCATTGCCGGCCGGCCCTGCAGGTCGTCCAGTACCCGGTCCAGGTCGATGTAGTCGTACTTCAGGGCGATGTTCAGCTCGTCCAGCAGGATCAGGTCGTAGCTGTCGTCCTTGAGCATGGCGGCAGCGACATCCCAGGCGGCGTTGGCGGCTTCCACATCCTGTTCCCGGTTCTTGGTCTCCCAGGTGTAGCCCTGGCCCATCACGTGGTAGTCCACATTGGGTAGGTCCCGGAAGAAGGCTTCCTCACCGGTGCTGAACGCGCCCTTAATGAACTGGACTATGCCCACATTCATGCCATGGCCCAAGGCCCGGGCCACCATGCCAAAGCCGGAGCTGCTCTTGCCCTTGCCGGGGCCGGTTAGCACCAGCAACACGCCCTGCTCTTTCTGGGCGTTGGCAATACGCTCCTGCATTATTTTCTGTTTGGCTTCCATGCGGCGGGCATGGCGTTCGGGGTCTTTGGCGCGTTCACGCATGGTCAGGCTCCTCGTCTGTGAGCGGGCGAATGGCCTGCCCGCGAAAAATTCCCGCCACCAGCTCTGGGGCGGATGGGAAATAACCGTGGAAATAGCTAGCCACCAGGGCGTTCCGGCCATACACCGGTTCGGCTTCGGTGCCAGCCAGTTTGCGGGTTCTGGCCAGGGGTTGCCAGTCGGTCTCCAGGCGGGAGTGGTGATAGGTATGGCCCCGCAACTGCCCCTGTTCGGTGTCCAGGCCCTGCAGACCCAGTGCCTGCATACGGCCAGCCATACTGGCCCGCCCCGGCATCAGCCCCAGCAGCCTGTGGCTCTGTCCATCGTGGTCCACCAGTTCCTCCACACAGGCCATCAGGCCACCGCATTCCGCCAGCATCGGTTTGCCAGCGGCGTAATGGGCACGAATGGCTTCCAGCATCGGCTGGTTACCAGCCAGGGTAGCACCGTGCAGTTCCGGATAGCCGCCCGGCAACCAGAGGGCGTCGGTGTCCGGAAATGCCGAATCCGCCAGCGGCGAGAAGAACGACAGTTCCGCACCCATGGCCCGCAACAGGTCCAGGTTGGCGCGGTAGATAAAACTGAAGGCCGCGTCCTGGGCAATGGCGATGCGAACGCCTTCCAGTAACAGTGGCGGAGGCTCCGGAGTTTCAGCTTCCAGCGTTACGGGCAACGGGAGGCCATCCAGCCCGGCGTCGGCCAGCACTTCGGCGGCGGCATCCAGGCGCTGGTCCAGATTCCCCAGCTCACCGGCCTGCACCAGCCCCAGGTGCCGGTCCGGAATGTTCATGGCTTCGTTACGGGGAACGGCTCCCAGCAGCTCGATGCCTTCCGGTAGACTCTCCCGCAGCATATCACCATGGCGGGCACTGCCGATGCGGTTGGCAATCACCTGATAAACCGGCAATTCCGGATCAAAACTAGCCATCCCTAGTGCCACTGCGCCAAACGTCTGAGCCATACCCCGGGCGTCGATGACTGGCAGCGCCGGAATACCCATCAACTTGGCCAGATCCGCACTGGATGGATCGCCGTCAAACAGTCCCATGGAGCCTTCCACCAGGATCAGATCGGCATCCTGGGCCGCTTCGGTCAATCGCCAGCGACATTCGTCCTCACCAGTCATCCAGGGATGCAACTGGTAAACCGGATGGGCGGAGGCGACTTCCAGTACCATAGGGTCCAGATAGTCCGGCCCATGCTTAAATACTCGAACCTTACGCCCAGCGTTACGGTGAAACCTTGCCAAGGCAGCAGTCACCATGGACTTGCCCTGGCCGGAGCCGGGGGCGGTAATCATTGCGGCTGGTATGGTTGCTTTCATAAATGCCCATTTGTCCGAAAATCATGGTGGCTGCAGAGGTCAGGTACCACCGTCCGGGACACGCTGTGAATACATCCCTGTACGCTCGACAAAACATCCATGTTTTTGTCGGTCTCGAAAGAGGGTACCTGACCTCTGCGTCAATCTTTTTACCGGGCCTTCTTGGGCACAAATAGTGGCGCACCATCTACCTCCACGGCCAGCAATTCCTGATCATAGAGTCGTTCAAGTGCGGCTGGCGCCAGCATTCTCTCCGCAGCTCCCCAGCAGGCATCACCGTTCGGGTAAAGTAGCAACAGATGATCACACCAACGGGCCGCCAGATTCAGGTCATGCAGGCACATAAAAATCGAACGTCCTAAACGAGCCTGTTCGGTCAGTAATTTCAGCACTGACACCTGATGATGCAAGTCCAGATGGTTGGTCGGCTCATCCAGCAACCAGGTATCGGGCGCCTGAGTCAGTACCGTGGCGATGGCCACCCGCTGGCGTTCGCCACCGGAGAGGGTGTTCACCAGGCGGTCGCTCAAGTGACCCACATCCAGTTGATCCAGGGCCTGCCGTGCAAAACGCTCATCATCGCCGGATTCCATTTGCCAGGGCGACAGCCAGGGGTGGCGGCCAATCAGCGCAGTTTCCAGTACCGTGGCCGGAAAACCGTCCTGCCGCTCCTGGAATACCAGCCCCAGTTGTTGTGAAATCCGCTGGCGCCGGAGTTTGGTCAGTGCGTGCTCCCCCAGACAAACAGCCCCATGTCGCGGCGCCCGCAGGCCGGCCAGGGTATGCAGCAGAGTGGTCTTGCCGGCACCGTTCGGGCCCAGCACGCCCCACATCTGCCCCGGCTCCACCGTGAAATCCAGCGGCTGGCCGTCGCCACGGTCAGGGATATCAATAACCAGTTCTTTTGCCCGTAACGGATTCATCAGCGGCTCCGGTACAGCAGGTAAAGGAATGTGGGCACCCCCAGCAGGGCGGTAATCACACCCACCGGCAACTGCTCCGGCGCAATCACCACCCGTGCCAGGGTATCCGCCAGCACCAGCAGGGCTCCGCCGCCCAGGGCGCAGGCGGGCAGAATCAGGCGCTGGTCGTTACCCAGCACCAGCCGCAGCATGTGGGGCACCACCAAGCCGACAAAACCGATACTGCCGGCCATGGTAACCGCAGTGGCCGTCAGCAGACTGGCGAGGATATAGATTGTCCACTCCAGCGGCCGTACAGCCACCCCCAATGCGGCCGCCTGCATGGGCCCGCGCGCCAGCACATTCAGGCTGCGGCCCAGCGGTACTACCAACAGGCATACCAGCAACAAGAGGCCCAGAGCCGGCCAGGGTGAACGGGCGTAGGACACGTCCCCCATCAGCCAGTACAGCATCCCGGGCAGGCGTTGGGCGGGGCTGATGGCCAGCATCAGGGTAATCACCGCGCCCCAGCCGGCGGCCACCACCACGCCGGTCAACAGTAATCGGGACGGTGTCCAACTGCCGGTGCCATGAGCCAGGCCGAACACCATCAGGGTGGCCAGCAGGGCCCCGGCGAACGCCGAACCGGACACAATCAAGCCGCCCAGCCCGGCCAGCATGGCCAACAACGCGCCCACGGCAGCGCCACCGGAAAGGCCGAGTACATAGGGATCCGCCAGCGGGTTACGCAACAGCACCTGCATCAGGGCGCCGGCCACGGCCAGCAGGCCGCCGGTGGCAAATGCTGACAGGGTACGGGGCAGGCGCAGTTCCAGCACCAGGGTCTGTTGCAGGTTGCTGCCCTCACCCAGGAGCACCGCCAGCACCTGCCCCGGCGCCACGCTGACACTGCCGGTGCCTACGGACAACACCATCGCCGCCAGGCTGGCCAGCGCCAGGATCAGCAGGGGCTTGAGCAGTGGCCGGCTCACGGCTGCGGGCTCCGGTCAGCGTTTGGCACGGGCATTGTCCAGTTTCCGGCAGAACAGTTGCGAGCCCTCCAGCATGCGGGGCGTGGGGCGCTGCACGAGGGAGGGCGGAATGAAGTAGAGATTGTCTTTGGCTGTGGCTTCAATGCCGGGAAACGCCTCCCAGCGGGTCAGCCAGTGCCGATTCTCTTCGCCCATGCCACCGGCGAGGATGGCTTCCGGGTTAGCACCGATCACCGCTTCGGGGCTGATGCGTGGCACCAGGCGGTCCAGGTCGCCGAAGACATTGACGCCCCCACACAGGGTGATCACCTTGCCGATCAGGTGTTCGTCGTTCACGGTCATCAGCGGTTCGTCCCAGACCTGATAGAACACCGGTACCCGGTCCGCGTTGCGATATTGGCTTTCAAGTCTGGCGATGCCCTGGCGGAAGCGTTCGGCTTCGGCAAAGCCTTCTTCTTCGGTGCCCGCCAGGGTGGCCAGCCGTTCGATGGTTTGGGACACCGCCTCGAAGGTGCGGGGTTCGATGGAGAACACCGGCACACCCAGGTCCCTGATGGCCTCAAGCTGTTCCGGCGGGTTGCCGGTGACCCAGCCGATCACCAGGTCCGGCTGCAGTTCTATCAGCCGTTCCAGATCCATGCGAGTATGGCTGCCCACGGAGGGCACCTTTGTTGCGGCTTCCGGATAGTCACTGAAAGACACCACCGCGACCACTTTCTCCCCGGCTCCCGCCGCCCAGACCAGCTCGGTGGCGCCGGGGGATAACGCTGCGATACGGTTGGCCGGCTGCTCAAGGCAGACCTCCGTGCCGGTGTCATCAACAGCACATACCCCAGTGGCCTGGACAGGCGCCTGCCAAAGGGTAAGCATGGCTGCGCCGAAGAGCATCAGTGGTCTGGATACATTCAGCATGAGGCTGTCCGGTTAGACGGGTTCTGGCTAATCACCATTGGCAGCTGCCCCCAACGGATAGGCTACCGAGCCTCCCTTGCGGGCCGACTCAAAGGCTTCCCGCTGTTGCGGCTCGAGCTGCTCCGCCACCCAGTCCATCAGTGGATGGTCCGGGCGGGTATGGCCGTTGCCGGGCAGGCCATGGTCGATGATATTACCGGCAAAGTCACGGGCCAGGTTGCGACGGGTGAACACATCCGCCTCCCAGAACCCTCGCTTGGCCGCCAGCAACGCAATGGCCTGCATATGGGTCTCGACGTGGACATTGTGCCCCTCCGCCAGGAACTCATCCAGGCCCAGTCCATGGCGATCCTGGAAGTACACTTCATTAACCTCATCCCAGACGCTGGAACGCAGCACCTGGGGGCTGGTGATCTGCCAGCCCCAGAGGTTGTCGAGGAAATCGCTGCCCATGGTACGGGCCCCGGCGTAACCATGTTCCATCAGCGGCGCCAGCCATTGCGGGTTGAGGTTGCGGGCACGCAGTTCCACCTGCAGCGCCCTTTCGAGGGAATCGACACGCGGGTTCTTCGGGTCCGCGTACTGTAGCACCCGGTTCTGCGGGGGCTCGCCGCGCAGGTGTTCCACCGCGTTGGACAGGCCACCCTGGAAGTCGAAACCGTCGTCGTTATCCAGCAGGCCATAGAGATGGCTGGCCCGCCCCAGGTAGGTGTGATTGACCGTTTGCAACTGGCGGTCAAAAGCCTGGTGAGCGGGTTCGCCCTGGCTGCCCTTGCCATAGACATGCCCCATGCGGCGGCGGTAGGCATCGCCCAGTTGTGACCGGCCCTGCCAGGCGCCAGTGCGGGTGGCCAGGCGATTGACGCCGGCGCCGTAGGCCCCCGGCGCGGTACCGAAGACCCGATGGGCGGCCCGGGAACCGGCATCCCGCGCGGAGGCTCCCGCGGCCATCAGCACCCGTGTGTCCGCGACCCAGCGGGCGGCGACCCCGTTGGTCGACAGGGATTCATCGCCCCGTTCATGCATGTCCGCAGGCAACACCGATAGGGCCTGCTCCAGCGCTCCGGCCAGCTCGGGGTGTTCCGCTTCGATGGTGTTCGCGGCTCCGGCCAGGGCATAGCGGGACGCCAGGTCCAGCCATTCCAGCTGGCTCTCGTAGAGATCCCGGAACAGTCCGGAGGTGGTAAAGACCACATTGCGCCGAACCGGCGTGCCAGTCTCCGCCCCGGCGGGCAAACGCTCCAGCCCCTTCACGATGCCCCGGCTGTTCCACACCGGGCGAATGCCCAGCAGTTTCATGCCGAAAGCGATCATCACACCCTCGTCCCGTACCGTGTCGGAGGCCCAGAGCACCAGGGCATCACTCTCGCCCGGCTGTTCGCTCTTGTCGGCCATGGCTTCTTCCGCCAGCTCGGTGGCCAGGGACCAGGCCACGCGGGTTGGAATCAGGTCATCGGACAGGGCGTGGAAGTTGCGGCCCGTGGGCAATACCTCCGGCGTTCGCAGCGGGTCGTTGCCCTGTCCCGGCGGTACAAAGCGGCCCTCCAGCGCGGCGAGAAAGCTGCGTCGCTCGGCGGCCGGTGAAGCCACCAGATTCTTTCGCCATTCCGCCTTGGGCGTGCCAGCCTCACCCGCCATGGACTCCAGCATGGTGTCAATCATGTCCGCGCTCCAGTTACGGCCAAGCACGTGCAGCCCCAGGGGCATGAAGTGCTCCTGCATATCGGTGACGTAGTGGCCCGCTTCGTGGACCAACAGTTCGGGGGACAGCTCATCCACCGAGACATCCTCCACCGCCAGCCCCATTTCACTGGCGATTTCCCGCTCCAGATCCTCACCGATGTCCAGTATTCGGATTTTCTCCCGCAGCATATCCAGCGCCCGCTCCCGGGTGGGGCTGTCAGGCTCGTTGGCGGACTCCCAGGTTTCCACCAGCTGACGCAACTCCAGCAGGTCGTCGTAAAGCTCCGTGGCCGCCAGCGGCGGGGTCAGGTGGCTGATCATCACCCCCAGGGCTCGGCGCTTGGCCTGAATGCCCTCGCCCACGCCGTCAACGATGTAGGGATAGATCAGCGGCAGGTCGCCACCCAGCAGGTCCGGGTAATCATCCCCGGTCAGCCCGGCGCGGCGACGGGGCAGGAATTCCCGGGTGGAGTGGCGCCCAACGTACACCAGGGCATCCGCCTTGTAGTGATCCCGCAGCCAGTAGTAGAAGCCCACGTACTGATGGGTGGGCGGGAAGGTGGTGTTTGCGTGCAGCAGTTCCTCGTCCACTTCCCAGCCGCGAGGGGGTTGCGGGCCGATAAAGATGTTGCCGAATCGCAGGCCGGGGAAGATCAGCCGGTCGTCCACCACCATGGATTTCCCGGGCGCCTCGCCCCAACCCCTGAGGCCGGGTATGCCGGTGTCTGCCAGGGCGTTCCGGCCGGCTGTCAGTTCATCCTTGTGACCACCCTCGTTCAGGCGGCGCTGCCAGAGGGCTTCGTATTCATCCAGCCGGGCCAGGGCATTCATGCGGTTGGGGTGCTGGACGTGCTCGATCAGATGGCGAAGGTCGAGGATACCCCGGTTCAACAGCCCGGTCGCCAGTTCCTTCTCACCCAGGCCGTGGGCCTGTTCCAGCCGCTCGTGCAGATAGCCCAGGGGGCCATGGACCATTTCCTGGCGAACCACTGCCGGCAACGTCTCCAGGTAGCGCCGGTAGGTGTCGCTGTCCATGGAGGCCACCTGGCCGGCCATTTCCCGCAGGGCGCGGGGATCATCCGGCAGGCTCACGCCGCGCTGCTGGATCAGGTCCGTGAGGGCTTTCGGGCTGTCTGGCAACGGGCCGGTTTCGTAGCCCTCGGCCTTGAGCCAGGTCAGCATTTCATAGAGGGAGGCGGGCACATCCAGGTTGTCCGCACCAATGTTCTGGCGCCCCGGCGGGTGGTTGTAGTAGATGATGGCCACGCGCTTGTCGGCGTTGTCCTTGGCTTGCAGGACCTGCCAGCGTTTCAGGCGGTCAGCCACGGCCGCCACCCGGTCCGCCACCGGTTGCGTCAGGGTCAGGGCCACGCCAGTGAGTTCGTCGATCACTTCCGGTTCAGCCGTGGCCAGCACCATGGGCTGGCTGACGCCCTGGAGTTCCGGCATCGCCAGTTTGTAGTGCACCTTGTCCGCCGGAATGCCGTCCACCGACAGTTGCCACTGGTTAACCGTGCGGGAGGCCAGTCGTAGCCCCTTGATCACCGGCACGTCCAGCTGGGTCAGCGCCTCGGTCACCTGGCGACGGCCCTCGCCACCGCCAACGGTGAAGTCCTGCAGGCTGATGATGCCGGACAGAGTGGCCGGGCCAACGGCACTATCCAGGGTGCGGACCGCTTCCAGGCTGGCGCCGCCCCAGCGGGACAGGATGGCAAAGCACTGGATATCCCGGGCTTCCAGGGCGGTACAGGTGGCATCCAGCAGGGCCCGGTCGCCCGGGCGGTCGCCGCTGTCCAGGTCCAGAAGGGTAACCACAGGGCCGGATTGCAGCTCCAGATCCCCGGCATCCTCCATGGCTTCCCCGTTACGGTAGTAGCGGATCAGTGCCCGCGGTGGTAGCTCAGGCACGGTCAGGTCATGGCCTGCCTGCACCAGCAGCCAGCGCAACAAACCATCCAGGTGTTGCGGAGTGCGACCCTGATACAAGTCACGCCCGTCCAGCCAGGGGGCCTGTTGCGGAAATTGCCGGCGCAAGGTCGCCCGGTGGGCCTTCACATCGGCTCCCGGCTCCGGGGCTTTCATCAGGTCGTTGAGGGAGGAAGCATCCAATCCGTCCAGCACCGCCCGGCCGTCCAGCCGCGACAAACGGGTCAGCGCGCGGTCGCCGTTGACGGCCAGTATCGGAAACGAGCCATCTGCCGCCTGATCCCGAACCGCCTGTTCAAGCCGGCCCACCTGATCGCCGAAGACCGCCGCCAGCAGCAGCGCATCAGCACCGGCCACCAGTTCATCCAGTGCCTGGTTGTCCAGGGCTGCCAGTTGTTCCGGTGTCCGCAGCACCACCCGGTGGTCCGGGTTGGCCGCCAGGAAGCGTTCCGCCCCGGCCGCCATCTCCGCCGCCGAGCGTTCCGAGACCACGCCAATAACCGTGGCGGCCGAGAGCGGCAAGGCGAAAAGCCATCCCGCCAGCAGGATCATCAGAGAGCTTGTCCAGTTTTGCAGACCGAGTTTTCGCATCCCGCTCTTCCTTCTGTAAGGGTTAACGGAAGTCGTATCGGACCGACAGGAAGCCGGCCGTGCCGGCGGCCAGGTACTCGGCACCGTCAAAGCGCAGTGCCGTGGCGTACTCCTTGTCTGTTACATTCTGGAGCGTCAGGCGGGCATTCCAGTCGCGGGCAAACTCCCAACCAGCACGCAGGTTGAGTGTGGCATAGCCCGGCAAGCGGTCTTCATTTGCTGCATCATCGTAACGGTAGCCGCTGGCCTGGACCGTGCCACCGAAGGTCCAGTCGCCCAGCTCCCGGTCCAGGTCCACGCGCAGGGATTGATGACTGCGCCGGCGCAGACGGTTGTCAGTTTCACGGTCCCGAGGGTCGATCAGGGTCAGCTTCACAGCCAGATCCCAGTCATTGGCGCGAAATCCGGAGCCCAGCTCAATACCTCGGATACGGGCTTCATTGACATTAACGGGGCGAAGGTCGCCCCCGTTGGACTGGAGATCAATCAAATCGTCCACGTCCAACTGGTAAACTGCCGCATCCCAGTACCAGGTCTCATAGCGTCCGCTGAAGCCGATCTCGACCGAACTGCCTTCTTCTGGGTTGAGGTCGGGGTTTCCGGCATAGGTGCCCCCAAAGCTGAAGGTTTCCAACGGATAGTAAAGATCGTTGAACGTGGGAGCGCGGAAGGAGGTGCCATAACTCACCCTCACGCGGTGGGAGCGGTCGAAGGAGTGCCCCAATGCGACACCACCGGTTTCCTGGCGACCATAAGCTTCGTTGTCATCACCACGCAGGGAGAGTTGCACGTCGGTGGGGCCGAAGTTCAGGCGAAGTTGACCAAACAGGGCCGCATTATTACGGCTGTCTTCGTCAAAATCCGTGGAACTGTCCACCTCATCGGACTGCAGCTCCCCACCAACCGCTAGCTCATGGACCCCCTTGGTAAAGGTGTTTTCCCAGCGTGCAGTGCGGGTTTTAGTGTAGAAGAAGGTATCGCCCAAACTCCGGAAATTGTCCTGCTCATCGACCGCTTCCGACAACTGGATGGAGCTGTTCCAGTAGCCACTGACCGGTGTATCCAGCCGTAAGCCAATGGTGCGGATCATGAAGTCAGTATTACCGCCATCAAACTCGGTGTTGCCTCCGGATTGCATCATTACGGCACTGGCTTCGCCCCCATTGGGTAACTCATGGACGATACGGCCAACGCCTGCGGTATTCCGAAAACCCTTGTCCGCGCCGTCTTCGACAATGGCGGTACCATCGGTTTCCTTGTGCAGACCACTGAGATTAAAGCGCGTTGATCCCGAACTTAAAGAAGCACCTGCACTGGTCTTTTGGGTATTGAAGTTACCAGCACCGGCCTCCACCCAGCCTTTGTGACCATACTCAGGATCGAGAGTGAATGCCTGGATCACGCCGCCCACGGCGTCTGCTCCGTACAACGCACTGCGAGGGCCACGAACAATTTCAACCCGCTCTACCAGTTCTGTGGGGAAGTACTGCCAGGGCGCACCACCGCTGGTAGCTGACCGCAGGCGTACACCATCCATCAGGAACACCGTGGAATCGTTGGTGGTGCCACGGGTATAGACACTGGTGTTCTTGCCGTAGGAACCGTTGGTTACCACATCAATGCCCGGCTGGCCACGCAACAGGTCCTTGAACTCGTTGGGGGCCTGTTCGCGGATGGTTTCCTCTTCCACCACCGTGGCCGATGACAGGCTTTCACCTACGGTGCGCGGGCCAAGGGTAGCGGTAACAACAATAGGATCAAGCTCGGGGGCGGCTCCGGTATCGGGGGCGGATACCGCGGAGATCGGCAGAAAAATCAGTGGAAAACCGGACAACAAAAGGGCCGGCATGGCCTTTGGCAAACCCATAATCAACACTCGCTAGCAAACCATGCGCACCCGCACGGTTGTTCTTTTTATGCAGCGAAGGGAAGCAGGGAGGAGGTGGGCAGAGGAAGTCAGCAATCAGGAAACCGGCTGGATTCACCCACCGCCGCTGCCCTCCGCAACGTCTGGTGTGTTATCAGGCCGGTCTCCGGGCTTATGAGGGGATCAATCCGGAGACAGATCCAGGGCAATCACCTTCCCGTGCCATAGCACAGTGGCGCAAAAAATTGCCTATAACTCACTTACCGTTGCGGGGGCAGCGCCGGACTCTAACCGGCTTCCCGTTTCACTCCCATAAGACACCACTGATGTCGGGGGAGCACCTGAAAAACGCACTGAAACTGTAACAATCGGTCAACCATTGGTCAATGACATTCCGCAAGCCATGAGCGCCTGTGACAGCCGTTGCCACTCTGCTTCGGAGCCGGGAAGGCCGAATCGCAACGCCGGCGGCTGATCAAACCGACGCACCAGAACACCCTGCGCAGCCAACGCCTCTGCCAGTTCTGCGGAGCGTGGATGGGGGACATATCGAAACAACAGCGTACCGCTGGAAGCATCCAGGCCATGATCGGACAGGAGCCGTTCCAATCGCTGAATATCCGCAGACAGGCGTTCGGCTATAATTGTTTGCCAACGCTCATCTTTCAATGCTCGGCTCATCACGTAACGCGCAGGGCCACTGACTGTCCAGGGGCCGATGGCGTTTCGCAGGCGCTCAGCCAGTTCCTGTCCGGCCAACACAGCCCCCGCCCGCACGCCCGCGAGGCCAAAGAATTTGCCGAAAGAGCGCAATACCGCAAGGCCATCCCGCCCGGTGGCAAATGCCAGGCTCAGCTCCGGGCAGCCGTCCACGAATGCCTCATCGACAACAAGCCATCCACCCCGGCGCCGTAACCGCTGATGCCAGTGCAGCAGGCGTTCCGGCTCAATGGTCTCTCCGGTGGGATTATTTGGATTGATCCAGACCAATACATCCAGATCTTCAACCCAGGATTCATCGTCACCGCTGAGCAGGGCCCGGTCGAGACTCACCAACTGATGCCCGGCATGGGACCAACTATGACCGTGTTCCTGGTAGCCAGGGCTGGGAATGCCCACACGGCACGAGCGCCGCAACCGGGGCAACACCATGATTGCCTCCTGGCTACCAGCCACCGATACGCAGGCAGCGTCAGCCGGTGCGCCTGCCCACTGTCGCACCAGGGCTTCAAGGCCATCATCCGGCTCTGGCAACCGCTGCCAGACCTCAGCGGGCACATCCGGTACCGGCCAGCCATGGGGATTAATACCGGTGGACAGGTCCAGCCACTGATCGCGGGGAATGCCCCAGCGTTTTGCCGCTGCGTTGAGTCGTCCGCCATGTTTCGGCACTGTCATACCCCTGCTCCCGAAAAGAATCCTGCCACAGCCAAAAGAGCGACCACACCGAGCCACAGCCAGACACCCATCCATACCAGACGGAGCGCACCATCGACCGTGTCTGCGCTGGCCGCCGGCCCTTCTCCCAGCACCGGGCGCTGTTTTATGCCATTCGCATAAGGCGCAGGACCGCCCAAAGATACCGCCAGGGCTCCAGCACCGGCCGCCATCACCGGCCCGGCATTCGGGCTGTCCCAATCTGGAGCCTGGATCCGCCAGCAACGCCAGGCCAGGCGGGTGTTACCTAGCAAGGCATAGGTCAGTGCTGTCAGACGAGCGGGCACCCAATTCATGACATCATCCAGCCGGGCGGCCACCCGCCCGAAATAAAGATAACGCTCATTGCGATAACCCCACATGGCATCCAGCGTGTTTACCATCCGGTGCAACAACACCCCGGGAAGGCCCGCGATCAGAAACCAGAACAAACTGGCAAACACAGCATCCGCCCCATTTTCCAGCATGGATTCGGTGGCCGCCGTCGCCACACCTTGCTCATCCAGCTCACGGGCATTACGACTTACAATCTTGCCAACCTGATCTCTGGCATTTTCGAGGTCACCGCTATGCAACGCATCCGACACCGCCCGGCCATGTTCCGTCAGCCCCCGGATAGACAGCACGAAATACACCACCACCACTTGCAGCACCAGGTACAACCATCCATTCAGCCCCCATCGCAACAGCTCTGTCACCATGAGCAACGGCAGAACCAGTACCAACGCCCCCAGAAAGCCAAGGCAAACAGACCGCGTGCTTTTCTCCGGCAACTGGTTCAGCCGCCGCTCAACCAACGTCGCCAGACGCCCGAATCCCACCAGCGGATGCCATCGACGAGGCTCCCCGAGCCAGCGGTCCAGTATCACCGCAAGCAGGCAAACCATGGAAGGGAATAGTAAAGCACTCAAGTCAGCGATATCCGTTCAACAGTGAACGCCCAAAGTATCAATAATCGCGGGTTAGGGGGCATAAAATCATCTAGTGTGCCTTAACAAAGGTTCGTCGAATAAATTGTAGTTTAAGGTTATAATTGCAGAAAGCATCGACGGAGCTACTGCAATGGGTCGACCCATTATTCCTCTGATCATTACAGACGAAGAACGTGATGAGCTCAATACCTGGGTTCGTCGCCGGCAGATGCCAGCAGCCGAGCAGCAACGCGCACGAATGATCCTGTTGAGCACTGAGGGGTTGCCCGGACGAGTGATTGCTGAGCGAGTGGGTGTAACGGCAGAGACAGTCAGTAAGTGGCGTAAGCGGTTTGAGCAGTTTCGTGTGGCGGGCCTGACAGACGCCCCGAGAAGTGGTCGGCCCCGCAGTATTGATGACGACAAGGTAACCGACGTTATCAACAAAACGCTTCAATCCAAGCCCAAGGACGCGACCCACTGGTCTACCACTCTGATGGCCAAGGAAACCGGGCTCAATGCCATGGCAATCAGCCGGATCTGGCGGGCATTTGGGCTAAAGCCACATCGTCTGGAGACCTTCAAGCTCTCAACCGATCCACACTTTGTGGCCAAGGTTCACGATATTGTCGGATTGTATATGAATCCGCCTGACCGGGCTCTGGTTCTGTGTGTAGACGAGAAAAGCCAGATACAGGCGCTGAACCGCACCCAGCCGGCGCTTCCGCTGTCGTTTGGTTACTCCGAAACCCGAACGCACGATTATGTTCGTCATGGCACGACAACTCTGTTTGCAGCCCTGGACGTTGCCACTGGCGAGGTCATCGGACGTCTGCACAGGCGACACCGTGCCAAAGAGTTTCTGGCGTTTTTAAAGGAGATTGACCGGGAGGTTCCGGAAGATCTGGATATCCACCTGGTCATGGACAACGACGGGACCCACAAAACAGAAAAGGTACGAGCCTGGTTCGCCGCAAGGCCCCGCTATCACGTGCATTTCACGCCAACATCCGCATCGTGGGTCAACTTGGTGGAACGATTTTTCGGGCTGATTTCGGAACGCTGGATCAAGCGCAACTCGCACCGCAGCACTCGCGAATTGGAAGCGTCCATTAAAGATTATCTGGCAAGATACAACGACGATCCCAAACCTTTTGTCTGGCGCAAAACGGCGGATCAAATCATTGAATCAATTGCTCGTCTATCCGATAAGCTTAATAATAAGACGAACTTTTGTTAAGGCACACTAGCAGTCTAACCGAAACACTTTCACCCTTGACACCTTTTCGAACAGGGTAGACCATTTCTTTTTTTCGCCTGCCGGGATGTTCTCATGCCTACTCTGCCCTCAAGCTGGACCCAAGGACCAGCAGAACCGCACACCCATAGTATCTCGAAAGCAACTGTGCGCCAGCAGATACTGACTAAGCCGCCGGGCTCTCTCGGGCGGCTAGAACAACTCGCGATCCAGCTGGCCGGACTTCAGCGTTGCGGGCAACCGACCGTAGACCCGGTGCATATCACGGTGTTCGCAGGTGACCATGGTGTGTGCGAAGAAAACATATCGGCTTTTCCTCAGGAAGTCACGGCACAGATGATTGCAAACTTCTCCAATGGTGGCGCAGCCATCAGCGTCCTGGCCAGAGAACTGGGTGCCTCGCTGGAAGTGGTGAACCTGGGCTGCGTTGGCAAGGTACCGGCGTTGCCCAGTGTGCGGGATGAACAGATCGCACCGGCAACCGCCAACCTTGCAGTGACCAATGCGATGACAGAAACCCAAGTATGTGCCGCGCTGGCGAGTGGCGATGCAGCCGCCAATCGTGCAGCCAACGCCGGATGCCGGCTGTTTATCGGCGGTGATATGGGCATCGGCAATACCACCAGCGCCGCCGCCATCGCCTGTGCCCTCTTAAACAAAGCACCGGAAGAACTGGTCGGTCCCGGCACCGGGCTGGATTATGCAGGGGTCTCCCACAAAGCCCAGGTAGTGACTCGTGCACTGGAACGAAATGGTAACAACACCGCCCCCCTGGCCATACTTACCGCCCTTGGCGGCTTCGAAATAGCTGGACTGACCGGCGCCCTGCTCGGCTGCGCGGCTCGGGCTATTCCGGTGTTGGTGGATGGTTACATTGTGTCCGTCGCGGCGCTGTTGGGCGTGCGCCAGCAGCCCGCCTTACGGGACTGGTTGCTGTTTGCCCACCGCTCAGCGGAACCGGGGCACGCGACGGTGCTGGAGGCCATGGATGCGAAGCCCCTGCTGGATCTGGGCATGTGCCTGGGCGAGGGCAGCGGCGCCGCCGTGGCAGCCCCCCTGCTGCGGGCAGCCTGCGCTCTGCACAACGGAATGGCCAGCTTTGCCGACGCGGGCGTCAGCGACACGAACGAGCCAAGCGGGGAATAACCATGACCAATGGTATCACCACCTGTTTCGACCTGATTCGCCATGGCGAACCGGTCGGCGGCCTCATGTTCCGGGGAAGCCTGGACGACCCACTAAGTGACACTGGCTGGCAGCAGGTTAGCGCCGCCATTACCGAAGATAACCAATGGGACCTCATCATCACTTCTCCACTGCGACGCTGCCATGACTTTGCCCTGCAGCTGGCCCAACAGAGACAGCTTCCATTGCACGTAGAACCACGGTTGCGTGAAATCGGCTTTGGCGACTGGGAAGGAAGAACATCCGCAGACATCATGGCCCGGACACCGGACGCGCTCAGCCGTTTCTGGAACGATCCGGTCAACCATCCGGCACCCAGAGGTGAGTCAATAACTGCATTTTATGAACGGGTCGCGGAAGCCTGGCTCCACTGGCAGAAAGGCGCCGCCGGGAAACGTGTTCTGGTGATGTGTCACGGGGGTGTTATACGCATGGTTCTGTCAGAGGTAATGGGCATCCCCATAGACCGAGTATTCTCTGCGGTTTCCGTGCCTTACGCCTGCCGCACTCGAGTACGCGTTGATCAGTCCGACCGCGGTGTTTTCAGCTGCCTGCAAAGCCACGGTTCCTGAGAACCCTTATTCCCTGAGCCACAGTGGCAACCCTGCAAAGCTCAGAACGACCCGATCACAAGTAGTCGCCAGTGCTTGGTTCAGCCACCCCAGCTCGTCGCAAAACCGGCGGGTCAGGGGGTCCATGCCAATGGTGCCCAGACCTACTTCATTGCTGACAATTGCGATACTGCTGGGATAGTTCCACAAGCCTTCGAGAAACGCCTCTCGCTCGCTCCGGAAAATATCCTCGCCAGCAAACAGAAGATTACTGACCCACAGACTCATGCAATCGATCAACAGATAGGGTGGCGTGACCTCGCCTCTGCAGAGCTCAAGAGCACGGGCAAGTCTTAGTGGCTCTTCCGCCAACCGCCAGTGCCTGGGGCGGTTTTTTGCATGTCGTTGAACCCGCCGAGCCATTTCTTCATCGCCCACCGTGGCCGTCGCGACGTAGACCACGGTATCACCGGATTCAATTGCCAACTGTTCTGCCAGCGCCGTTTTCCCTGAACGAATGCCGCCCAAAACGAGGGTTCGAGAAACGCCCATAAATGCTTCTCCACGATAGATGACTTGCCGATAGAGCGGGGACTTAAGCTCCGAAAACCTTCAAAATAAGCAATGATCCAGACTTTGCTGAGAAGGTTTTCGATGTCGTTGGCTTGTACCTGAATCCGCCTGACAATGCGCTGGTGCTGTCGGTTGATGAAAAAACACAGATCCAGGCACTGGATCGCACTCAACCAAAGCTGCAACTGAAACCCGGCCAGATCGAGCGCCGCACCCACCCACGATTAAAAGAGGCACGGCACGACCAGTTTATACGCGGCTCTGAATATCCTGAACGGCGAAGTGGTTGGGCGCATCACACAACGCCACCGCGCCAAAGAGTTTCTCGATTTTCTGCGACAAATTAATCGAGAAACACCGAAAGAGCAGGACCTTTATCTGATTCTGGACAACAGCTCGACTCACAAAACACCAGAGGTGAAAGCCTGGCTGGAAAAACATCCCCGATTCAAGCTTCACTTCACACCAACCAGCGCCTCTTGGCTGAATGCCGTGGAGAGCTGGTTTGGTCAACTGGAACGCCACGCTATATATCGTGGCATCTTTACCAGTGTAGGTGAGCTCAAGACGGCCAGCCTAGCAAGTGCATATGAAGATGAAACACCTCTTGGCCACCATCCCTGCCGCAGTTGATCGCAGTGCGAAAATTTTTAGACACACCTTCCCGTTCAGCAACCTTACGTGCCGCCAGAGAAAGGTCACCCATCAACTTCGTATCATCGGGTCCCAGATCGTTCATAGTCGGAATATGTCGCTTGGGAATGATCAAAACATGAGTGGGCGCCCACGGATTAATGTCGCGAAAAGCTAAAACGCTGTCGGTTTCGAGTACGATATCAGCCTTGATCACGCCGTCGATCATTTTGCAGAAGATACAGTCGCTCATAAACTTCTTTCCTCCCAAAAGCTGCCTACAGAAACACCGCGCAGGGGAACCGGTTGACTCCGAATGCCGAGGATAAGGATAGCATAGGGGTGGAGGTTGCGCTCCCTTCCGCTCAATGGTGAATACTTATGTGGGCGCGACAGCGCGGCCTATCACTCGCCGCTGCTTCTGTCTCTACTCATCTATGGCTATTGCCACCGGCGTGTTTTCCGGCCGCCGAATCGAGCGGGCGACCTATGACTCGGTGGCCTTCCGCTTTATCTCAGCCGGCGCATCCAGACCACGACACCCTGGCGACCTTTCGCCGACGTTTTCTCGGCGAGTTGGCCGATCTGTTCGTTCAGATCCTCGAAGTCGCCCAGGAAATGAAGCTGGTTACGCTGGGCACCATCAGCCTGGATGGCACCAAGATCCAGGCCAGCGCGTCGCGCCACAGCGCCCTGTCTCATGGCCACATCGAGAAGATGTAAGCGTAGCTCCAGGCCGAAGTGCAAGAACTGCTAGCCCTGGCTGAGCAGGCCGACCAGTCCAATGTCCCCGATGGGGTCAGCCTGCCGGGAGAAATACAGCGCCGAGAGGACCGGCTCAAGGCGATGGCCAAAGCCCGGGCAAAAGCGCGGTTCGAGCGTGAGCAAGCCGAATACCAGGCCAAATTTGCCGCCCGGGAAGAAAAGCAGAAGAAGACCGGCAAGAAGCCTGGTGGTCGATCACCCAAGCCGCCGGCGGCTGGCCCCAGAGCGAAAAATCAACTCAATCTCACCGACGAAGAGTCACGCATCATGCCGGTGCCGATGGCGGCTTCGAACAGAGCTACAATGCCCAGGCAGCGGTCGATGCACACAGCATGCTGGTGATAGCACCTGCGGTGACCCAGGCCTGTAACGACAGGGAACAAGTCGAGCCGATGCTGGCACAACTGGCCGCCTGCGAAAAGGCTGGTATTTGCCGTCAAACGAGAAAAGCACCATCAGCCGCCGTTGGGGCCATTCACTGAACCGGGACCAATAGCCGATACCAGCACGCCCGTCCAGCGCATGGCGCATAAACTTCAAGCCCGGGCCGGGCGCAGCGCCTATGTCTTGCGAAAGCGAACCGTCGAGCCAGTATTCGGTATCATCAAATCGGTGCTCGGTTTTCGGCAGTTCGCGAGTCATGCGGTGGGAGTTGCGCTTGATCCAGCGTTCCGAAATCAGCCCGAAAAATCGTTCCACCAAGTTGACCCACGATGCGGATGTTGGCGTGAAATGCACGTGATAGCGGGGCCTTGCGGCGAACCAGGCTCGTACCTTTTCTGTTTTGTGGGTCCCGTCGTTGTCCATGACCAGGTGGATATCCAGATCTTCCGGAACCTCCCGGTCAATCTCCTTTAAAAACGCCAGAAACTCTTTGGCACGGTGTCGCCTGTGCAGACGTCCGATGACCTCGCCAGTGGCAACGTCCAGGGCTGCAAACAGAGTTGTCGTGCCATGACGAACATAATCGTGCGTTCGGGTTTCGGAGTAACCAAACGACAGCGGAAGCGCCGGCTGGGTGCGGTTCAGCGCCTGTATCTGGCTCTTTTCGTCTACATACAGGATCAGAGCCCAGTTCCTTCGCCATCAGAGTGGTAGACCAATGGGTCGCATCCCTGGGTTTGGATTGAAGCGTTTTGTTGATAAGGCCTATCACCTTGTCGTCATCAATACTGCGGGGTCGACCACTTCTCGGGCGTCTATCAATCCCACCACACGCAACTGCTCGAACCGCTTATTACGCCACGTACTGACGGTTTCTGCCGTTACGTCCACTCGCTCCGCAATCACTCGTCCGGGTAGGCCCTCGGTGCTCAACAGGATCATTCTCGCGCCTTGTTGCTCGGTTGCTGGCATCTGCCGGCAACGAACCCAGGTATTGGGCTCATCACGTTCTTCGTCTGTAATGATCAGAGGAATAACGGGTCGACCCATTGCAGTAGCTCCATCGATGCTTTCTGCAATTATAACCCTAATCTACCATTTATTAGATGACGTCCGGCCATCACACCTTGTCAGGTATAGCCAGCTTCCAGTTGTGGGGCAATAGCTCGTCGATGGCGTTGTTCTTCTGCGTCGGCCGGCGGTGCAACTGCACATAATCGAGGACTGCGCATAAGAACGGGTTTTCCACCCAATTACTGTCGATGGGCACAGCACCATCGTCTAGGTAGCGTGTCAGCGCTGCCCAACGTTTGAGGCTGTAGTCCAATGCTTTGGCCGTGCCGAAGCCATCCGGCACTTTCTAGCGATGCGCCAACATCCATTGATGCAGTGCATCAGCATTTGGCTTAGGTTTGTTGGATTTTCCGGCGCTTATCCGGCGGTGGAGATACCCCTCTGGATCACGTGCGGTGGTACCGGTGCCTGGATCAGGGTGTTGCATTTGTCACAGGCCCACCTGCTCCGGATGTGCCGCTCCACGGTGAACTCGCCCGGGATGTAGTCCAGCTTCTCACTGACGTCCTCGCCAATACGCTGGAGCTGGCAGCCGCACTGGCACCGGGTATTGTCCGGTTGGTGGTGGATGAGGGTACAAGGTAGTTCTGGCGGTAGTGGGGTACGCTTGGGTTTTTGCCTGGGCCATGTCGCTGTCGATCAGTTCGTCCAGCAGCTTGCCCTGAACCGCATCGAGTTGTTCACCGCGACGGGCGTACTTGTGACGCTTGAGGATGGCGACTTCGTGGGTCAGCTTCTCGATGATGGCGTTGCTGCGCACCAACTCCCGCTCCTTCCAGCCCAAGACTTGATCCTTGGCGTCCAGAGAGTCCATCATTTCCGTCGCCAGGACACGGAGCTGATCGGCAGAGAGTTGGTTGATATCGGGGCGCTGAGTCATGCTGCCTAGTATGCGAAGTCACTGTATGGCAAGCGATTCTCGGTTATGGCTATAGCGATAGTGTGGCACTTGTGGTTACAGGATAGAAATGACGCCTTCAGCCCCAAGACGCTGCCAGGGCAGGCGCTGAACGAGGGCGGATAACTGTTCCTCGGTCAGGCGCAGCTGGTCACCGCGCCAGGATTCGCCTCAGTGGAACTTACCCCGGTTCAGCCGGCGGGCACACAGCCAGATGCCCAGGCCATCGTGGATCAGCACCTTCATCCGATTGCCTCGTTTGCTGGCAAACAGGTAGACGCAGTGGGGCCTGGCTGAACCAAAGACCTGAATAACCCGGGCCAGGGCCTTGTCGGTCCCGCCCGCATATCCAGTGGTTCGGTGGCCAGCCAGATCTCGTCAATGCGGATGGTGCTACGCTTATCCGGGAGTGATTGGTTACCAGGCACAGAAAGGACTGCCGCCATGTTGACCGGCACGAACCCCGGTGTTTTCGAAGGTGCCTTATTCGCTCGTCGCGCCTCGCTGATCCAGCGCCGCACCATGTTGGTGTTGAAACCGTTATCCAGGGAAATTCGGGAAACAGACGCACCGGGTTCCTGGCATTGGGCAACAATCTGGGCTTTGAATTCGCGGGAAAACCGGCGACAGCGCCTGGCTCAAGATGGGATCACCGGACGTGTATGGAAGGCTTTGGGGTAAGAGTACCTTGCCGCGCTCGGCAGTGGTGGTCAATTTGTACAATTTAGCCTCGAGTACATCACGACCGTCACCCAGATCATCAAAAAATAAGTGTGCTCATAGTCAAGGACATATCTAGCACTTGACACTCCCCACACTGGAAGTTTAAATTAACCAAACAATTGTTTGTTGATGAGTGAAGGACATATGACCGGATCCCCCGCAATTCGAAATCCCCGGCGGAATCACAACCGCTCCAAACAGGTGCTTGATGCTGCGGCGGAACTGTTCAGTAGTCAGGGGTTCCATCTGACTTCGATGCGAGACATTGCCGCTCAAGCGAAGATGCTTCCCGGCTCGATTTACTACCACTTTGCCTCTAAGGAGGAGCTGCTCCTGACTGCATACGAGGAAGGAGTAAAGCGAATTGCTTACCAAGTCGACGTTGCCATCGCAGCTGAACGCGATCCGTGGAACCGTCTCGAGAAAGCGAGCATAGCCCACCTTGAGACACTTTTGACTCGCAGCCATTACGCGCAACTCGTTATCCAGGTTCGTCCCGAGGAGATACCGGCGATCGCGAAGGTACTCGCGCAATTGCGCGACAACTACGAAAAACGCTTCCGTGCGCTCGTCGATGATCTTGAGCTCCCCGAAGATGTTAGTAGCTCTTACCTACGGTTATTACTGCTGGGCGCGATGAACTGGGCCCCGATTTGGTATCAGCCGGGAGGCGATTCTCCGCGCAGCGTCGCGGAGCAGTTTATCCGCTTGCTGAAGCCCCTCTACAGTCCTTCTAAATAGGAGAACAACGTTATGAACGCTAACGCCCACAGCGACAACTCGCCTATCAAGGTCCTGGTCACTAAAATCGGCCTGGACGGTCACGACCGCGGCTCCCGCATTGTTGCCGCTTACCTTAGAGATGCTGGCATGGAAGTAGTCTACACGGCTCCCTGGCAGGAGATCAGCACTGTCGTGAAGCTTGCAATGGAGGAAGATGTGCAAGTCGTCGGCATCAGTTCGCTGGCGACTGACCACCGCTTGGTACCCAAGCTAATGGAGCAGTTGCGGGCTGCCAGTCTAGAGCATATTCGCGTGGTCGTAGGCGGCACCGTCCCGCCGGAAGAGGAAGCGCTTTTACTGCAGGCGGGAGTTAGTAAGGTATTCCACCCGGGCAGCTCGCGTGATGAAATCGTCACCGAAGTACAGAAACTCGCTAAAGACGCTCTGCAGGCACAGCCCTTAGCGTAAAGGAGAATCCTATGTCAACCCACGAGAAAGACGTTCAATTCACTTTGCCCGGTTTCGAACAAGCAGAAGCGCGCTGGAAGGAAGGTTACAGCAACCAAGTCAACGACCACTGCGAGGTAAAGAACCGCTCGGGGATCGAAATCAAAGCGCTTTATACTACGGCGGACTGGTCCAGCGACCGTTATATGGACCACCTGGGTTTCCCTGGTGAACCGCCCATGACACGGGGCATCTATCCGAGCATGTACCGTGGGCGCACTTGGACCCAGCGCCAACTCATCGGCTTGGGAACGCCAGATGACTACAACACTCGAACCCGCGAAATTCTCTCGTCTGGTGCCAGTGCACTAAGCTTGATTCCGTGCAATTCCGTCTACCGCGGGTACGATGCCGATCAGGTCGACCCACTGCTGCTCGGCACATGTGGAACCGTGATCAACACAGTCGAGGACATGGGCGTCTGCATGGAGGGGATTGATATTGGCAATGTGTCCATTGGGCTAAACGACCCGTCGCCATTCACCCTTCTAGCCTTCCTACTCGGTGTAGCGCGCCGTCGTGGTATTCCTTTCGAGAAGATCAGTGGCACCTCAAATCAGAGCGACTACATCTCGCACTTCGTCGCCAATCACATGTTCTTCCGCCTTTCCTTGCCCGGAGCGCGTCGGGTGCTGCTCGACCATATCACCTTTGCCAATCAGCAGCTACCACACTGGAACCCAGTATCGGTGGTCGGCCAGCACATGCAGCAGGGTGGCGCCACCCCAGCCGAAGCCATGGGTTTCACCTTATCTACCGCTATTCAATACGCCAACGATTGTGTCGAACGCGGACTTGATCCGGACACCTTCCTGCCGCGCTTCACGTTCTTCTTCGATATCTCGATTAGCTTCTTCGAGGAAGTTGCAAAGTTCCGCGCTGGCCGCCGTATTTGGCAGCGCATCGTCCGTGAGCGTTTCGGTGCGCGCGATCCACGCTCCTGGCGCTTTAAGTTTCACGGACAGACCTCGGGCGCGGACCTCACGCGCCAACAGCCCCTCAACAATATTGCCCGCGTCACCACTCAAGCGATCGCAGGTATCTTCGGTGGGCTGCAGTCACTACACACCGACGCTTACGACGAGGTTGTCAGTACGCCAACTGATCACGCGGCTCGAATCGCGATCGCAACGCAAAACATCGTCCGCGATGAGGCCCATCTGACTGACGTCATCGACCCCTTGGGTGGTAGTTTCTATGTCGAGTCCTTAACCAATGATATGGAAGAAGAGATCGAAGCGATCATCGCTCGCATCGATGCCGCGGGCGGTATGTACAAAGCTGTCGAGGCCGGTTTGGTACAAGGCATGATTGGCGATTCAGCGCTTGCCTTCCAAGAGAAGGTGGACAGTGGCGACGAAAAAATCGTCGGGGTTAACGCATTCAAAGCTGAGAAAGAAAACTTCAAGGTTGAGCCCCAGGCATACCCGCCGCTGGAGCGGATGGAAGCTCAGGTAGCACGCCTAAAAACCTTCAAGGCCGAGCGTAGCCAAGCGGAAGCCAGTAGAGCACTTGACGCTATGGCGCGTGCCGCCAACAGCAAAGACGAAAACGTCTTTGAAAAACTGGTGGAAGCAGCCTATGCCGGTGCGACTCACGGCGAGATTTGTGCTGGTCTGCGGCGTGAACTTGGCTTCGGCGAGCCGTTGGTTCTGGCTTAGGAGGAAGGAGATGAACGCGAGACCGGAACCATCCAGCTTGATTGAGCGGCTTTTTGCCGGCGAGGCGGCTGCCCTCGCCCGTGCCATCAGTCTGGTAGAAAACGAGGCGTCCGCAGCGCAAGATATCCTCAAGATGACCCAGCCCAAACTGGGCCGGGCCATGCTGGTTGGCTTCACCGGATCGCCCGGCGTCGGCAAATCCAGTCTGGTCAATGCCTATATCCGGGAGTTGCGAGCGCGAGGCAAAACCGTCGGTGTAGTGGCAGTCGATCCATCCAGTCCCTTGACCCGGGGCGCGATATTAGGCGATCGCATTCGAATCACCGACTGTGCGGCCGATCCCGACGTATTCATACGCTCGCTTGCCGCTCGAGGCAACGTCGGCGGGCTCTCCCCCGCTGCGGCGCGCGTGGTAGATGTCATGGATGCGGCTGGCAAGGATGTCGTCATTTTGGAGACTGTCGGGGCCGGACAAAGCGAAGTCGAGGTCGCGGAAGTCGCTCACGTCAAAATCGTTGTTTCGGCGCCCGGCTTAGGTGACGGCGTCCAAGCCATTAAGTCCGGCATCCTCGAGATAGCCGACATTCTCGTCGTCAACAAGGCTGACTTGCCGGGCGCCGATCACACTCAGGATCAGCTCCGACGCATGCTCAAGCTGCGTCGGACCGAACTCCCATCGGTCCCGTTGCTACCGACTTGTGCTTCCACTGGGGAAGGCATCGCTGTCCTAGCGGATGCTGTAGAGGCCTGCTTCAAAGCAAACTCAAGAGCCGGGCGAGTCGATCCGCTGTTACGCGCCCGCCGTGTGCTGGCCAACAGTGCCGCGGCAGCCGCCAAGCGCTGGGTAATCGAGTCCGACGACCCACGCATGATCGCGCTTTCTGAAGCTCTGCAGCGAGGCGAACTCGGTGCCGACGAAGCGGCACGTTCCCTGCTGGAGATGACTTATGACTGAGGCAGCAACCGCTCCTGTCGGCGCAGCGCTAGCTCGACTTTGTGCTAGAAAAGATCATTACATGCAACATCTCGCCATTGAGCTCGTCGACGCTGAGATCGGGCGCGCGGTGGTGCGTATGCGGGTCGGTCCACAGCACATAAACTTCAACGGCACCTGCCACGGAGGCGCCTTGTTCTCACTAGCCGACTGCGCCTTTGGCATTAGCTCGAACAGTCACGGCATACTCTCGGCGGGGATAGCCGCGCATATGACCTTTGAGACTGCCGTACACGAAGGAGACATATTGCTGGCAACATCTACGGAACGTACGTTATCACGCAAATTGGCAGTGTACTCGGTAAATGTCACTCTAGAAGACGGCACTCCGATTGGAGCATTCACCGGAACCGTTTACGTGACTGGCAGACCGCACATGATCGGCGCGGCCATCCCTTAGTCGTGTCAAGCGAAAATTCAGGTCCCCTAAACAAACACAACTTGGCCATCACGGCTTAGCTGATAAAAGGAAGCTTATGCAGCCGATCGAGGATATACGACGCTTTATTGCCGAGGAGTTTCCACAAAGCGGTGTCTTTGTAGATAAACTAAAGCCGCGCGGCGCACGAGTGCGCCAGGAAGTCGAATTCGCTCACCTGCGGCCTGGGGGAACTGTCGCTGGGCCGGTACTGGTACATGTCGCCGACGTCGCCGCTTACATTGCCATTCTGAACGAGATCGGCATCGTACCGTTAGTCTACAGCACGAACATCCAAATCAACTTCTTGCGGCTTCCGAGTGCCGATCGCGCGCTCATCGCGGAGGCTGAGCTTCTGAAGGTTGGTAAGCGCCTAGTTGTCGCTGATGTTCGGCTCTTTTCGGAAGGGCAAAACGAACCGGTCGCGCAGGCAAGCGGCACCTATTCCATTCCGCCCATGGATAGCTAGTGTGCCTTAACAAAAGTTCGTCTTATTATTAAGCTTATCGGATAGACGAGCAATTGATTCAATGATTTGATCCGCCGTTTTGCGCCAGACAAAAGGTTTGGGATCGTCGTTGTATCTTGCCAGATAATCTTTAATGGACGCTTCCAATTCGCGAGTGCTGCGGTGCGAGTTGCGCTTGATCCAGCGTTCCGAAATCAGCCCGAAAAATCGTTCCACCAAGTTGACCCACGATGCGGATGTTGGCGTGAAATGCACGTGATAGCGGGGCCTTGCGGCGAACCAGGCTCGTACCTTTTCTGTTTTGTGAGCGCTTAGTGCGTCTCTTCAAACTGACTTTCCGCTTTAGATCGGGTGCGTGGTTGTATCGGAGCCTTCTTCACACCTAATTTATGAACGCTTGCATTTCATCAATGCGGCCAAAAGCGGGATATGATGACTTCAGGCTTTTTAGTGAGGTCAAAATGTACACTTTATTATTATCGGGTTGATCAACGGAGCAAATCCCTTGCTCCAATGTACTGGTGTCAATCTTGCAAAACTACAGCGAAAACCCCGTCAGTGATGACGTTGATATGACTCCCCACGTCACCGGCGAAACTTCAGAGTGTTTGGGGAGGCTGCTCATTGGTGACGATGAGCCGCGGTTGCTTAACAGTTTATGCTCGATATTGCGTGACAAGGGGTTCGAGGTCGACGGGGCCAAGGATGGCGACGCCGTCTGCCAGCAATTACGAGAGAATGCCTATGATCTGGTTTTGTTGGATATCCGCATGCCTGGTAAGAGCGGTTTAGAGATCATGGCTTGGTTGAAAGAAGCTGGCGTTGACGCTCAGGTCATCATTATCAGCGGGCATTCCGACTATCGCATCGTCAGGCAAGCATTCAAGCTGGGTGCCTGCGATTATCTAAGAAAGCCCTACGATGTAGATGAATTAATTCGGGCTGTCGGCGGCACGGTTTTGGAACGAAGGCAGGCCCGTTCTAAGGCGACTACGGGTTGGTCTAACCCCCTAACGGGCGAGTTTTGCAAGCACACACTTGATCATCTTCCGGATCTGGTTTTTTCACTGGATGAGCGCAAGTGCATCAACTATCTGAATCATCACTCCGAGAGCCTCTTGGGATTATCGGCGGAGGAGCTGATTGGCCAACCGTTTTCTCAGCTCGTTCATGAGGGTGACATCGCTAAGCTTCCACTGTTATTTGGTAAGAACGAGGTGGGAGAGTCAGTAACCCAAGAGATCAAGCTTAAAACATACCATGGAGGGATCGGTTACCTGGACTGTGACGTTACAGTTGTCACTCCGCTTAAGGCTAACACCGCGCTAACTTATGCAAAGCCCCCTCCAGCGAGGCCCCCTTTTTTGGGCATTGTGCGGGACATCACGGAGCACAAACGGACATTGGCATTGATGGAGTTTCGTGCCTCTCACGATACACTGACCGGCCTGCCAAATAGGAGCCTGTTTATGGACCGACTTACCTTGGCTGTCAGTCAGGCGAGCCGAAATGCGCAGAAGCTTGCCGTGCTTTTTATCGACCTGAACGATTTCAAAGCGGTAAACGATACATACGGGCATGGGGTTGGCGATCAGCTGTTGCAAAAAGTCGCCGCCGGTCTGACACATTGTCTGCGAGAGGGGGATACCCTTGCCCGCCATGGTGGTGATGAATTTACGGTCCTGTTGCCGTCTCTTAACGAAAAAAAGGACGCCGCAACGGTCGCACGCAAACTTCTGAACTCACTCGAAACCCCTTTTCAGCTTGAGGGCACCGACCTTCGTGTCTCTATCGGAACCAGCATCGGGATTGCAATGTACCCTGAAGACGGGGCTGGGGCGGAAACGCTGGTAGAGCGGGCAGACATGGCCATGTATGCCGTGAAACAGAGGAAAAAAAACGACTTTTATTTTTACAGCTAGGCATGATGGACGACGAAAGGCCGGGCAACACGTCGCCCTAAACCCGTCATCCAAACCACTCGGGCTCCCCCAATGAAAAACACCTGAGACTTGAGCCATAATAGCCTTTAAAACATAGTCTGGAGGAATTTCAAGAAACGGGACATCTTAATTTTGTGTCGGGATCACGAGTGATCTGCCCCTTTTCGTCAACAGGCCGTGTCTTTTCGAATGCATTAAGATGTCAATGGCCATTTATTTTGACCCACCTTTGGCCAATAAAATTGACCCACCTTTCATAGTCTAGCTTGTAGATTTCTGCTTCGGTCAATAGCTTTCCCCTCCCAGCATAAAGATGTGTGAATGGTGGATAACCCGGTCAATGATCCGCACCGCCACGTTGTCGTCGTGGAAGAACTCGCCCCAACTGGTGAAGTCCTTGTTGGTGGTCAGGATGATGGACCGGTATTCGTAAAGGCTGTTGATCAGCTGGAACAGCCAGGAACAAATGATGACCGCGGCCTGCCACCAATCGTTTTCATACGAATGTAAACCCTTAAGTCTGAGGAAATGGAAATAGTCGTATCAGAGCACCGATACAGCTATTTGAAACCAGTATCATCCTCAAGATGGAGGATCAATCAGCTGACCAATTGTGCCCATAGGTAAGTAGAGAGACTGTAGCTCTCCGAATTGCCTTCCCATTGGCAGGAAACCGTAACGCCTAAAAAAGCGGTCACTTTCCTGGGTAAGCGGATCCGTTACTACCGCTATTCCCATGCCACTGTACTGAACAATCCGGTACGCCTCTTCCAGAGCTTCAAGAAGAATCGTTTCACCGAGTCGGCGCTCTGAGCTGTGTAGCCTGCTATCAACACCTAACCACGCCAGCTTGATCACTGGAATGGGATAGGCAGGATACCGACTACGGGTCTCCTGATCTGGTAGCTCGTCACGCACCACGGTGGCGCTGGTCAGGGTGAAATAACCCACAATCGGAGCCGGCAACACATTGGCGGGCTCATCGTCCACCAACACCCAGGTACGATTAATTTTCTTGTCCATCTGATTGCGTGCTTCGCGCCAAAGGAACTCATTTACCCGTTCCAGTCCACAATCAAACGATTTCCTGTCATGGGACTTCTTATCTAATGGTTCCAACCTCAAGGTCACCGTTTTCTATCCTTTTGTTACGGCGACGTTTCGCGCTCAGCAAAGCCTCGTTCGGCGCTGGAGCTGCCTCGCAGGCTGCTACAAAAGCATCAAACGACTGACTATTCAGCCGATACACTTCGGCTTCCTCGATCACGCGAGCCGACTTCTCTCGGATGGCTTGAATGACAAACTCCGACAGACTGTGACTCCCGGTCAGAGCTGAAGCGCGCGCCGCCAATTCTTTGATCGCTGGATCAATTCTTAAGTCCAGCCGCGCGCTTGTCTTTGACATGCGGTATCCCTCTTTCAACGGGCTGGCCAATCGACCAAACCCTCTGTTTTAGTATTTTCCGTTTTTACTGTTTTACTGGCTGACAACTTAAAATGTCATAACGTACGGCAAATCACCGTACCTACACTATCGGCTAATCAAAACCGGATGTCAATTGGAAGCTCGACCAAGCTCCACTCAAACCCTATTGCTCAATGACGTTGCAAAAACAGTTGTTTTCGCAACACTCTGAAAAAAGCCGGTTAAGTTGCCGGAAATTCACTATCAGATGTTGCGAAACCCTATTGCACAACATAGAAGCAAAAACCATGTTGCTAAAGGTGGACCAGCCCCAGAGGCTATGCCCGAGTCAGTACAACTGACCAGAATCCAGAACTTCAGGTTGAGGGTCTTGGGTATTGAGCGTTAACAGAAACGGCTTCGCCACTGGGTTACTCCAGAACTTGTTTTGCCCATTTGAGCTTTCCGCTGAACGTCGCCAGTAATTTCGCTTGCCCCTTGGGCGTCAGTTCACTGAAAGCTCTCACAAACGCTTGCTTTTCACGAGCCGCATGGCTCGCTCCGGCGTGCTCAAGCGCAACTCATAATTTTGCGGCGAGCGTTTTTTCATCAATGGACCGCCCCGTACAACTTGGCCGGGTCCTGAATCTTGTTTTGAGCCTTGGTGAAGATCTGCCCAAGCATTCCGGTCTGCCTGCCCAATTCACGCAATAGCTCAACATACAACACTTCGAGCTCAGCCCCCTTCTTACGGGTGAGCGACTGCCAGCTGTACTACTCCGGGACCGCCACATCGCGACTGTAGGGCGGCTTGCTGTACTCATCCGCCATTTTCAGGAACATCAGGTAGCTAAGTGGCTCCAGGTAGTCCCCCTAGCCCACGCCATCGTCTCGGAGAGTTGTACAGAAACTCCCTAAGGCTGCCGGTCAAACCAAAACGAAAGTAGCCATCAGGGCTGTAGGTACTCAGGCCAGACCGGACACTTTCGCTCGGGGAAATACCAAACATGTCTTCGGTCCAGTCTTCACTGCTGTATGTCAGGCTTGGTCCGAAGGAAGCGGACCATTTCTCACTGAGTTGATCGCGCCATTGCGCCTTGAACGCCAATTGATAACCATTTACGTCGCCGGTAAAGGGTGTCTGTGCGGTGGCGCTGTAGGACCAGGCATTATCAGCGCAGGCAATGCGTAGACCGGCAATGGCGCCGCCATCAACCTTTTCCAGTAATTGAAGATCATTATCATTGTCACGCCCTGCTGTATAGCCAATGAAGGGTGAGACCCGCCAATTGCTTTGGCGAATAGCATTCCAGCCCAGCCCATCGCGAACGTTAAATTAAAATAGAAACGATCGCCATAGCTCAGCCTCAGTATCGGCAAGGCCCGGGTTTCGTAGTCATCACTGCCCAGGTAATCAGGAGCATAGAGCGCACCGGCCCCGAGACTGGTTTCCCATTCTTCGCCTGCCACGCTTGGCGCTGCAACAGCCAGCAAATACAATGCAGCGATCAGTGGGCATGCGCTTCTGCGTTTTACAATATATTCATGCTCTCCTCCCCCGGTAGCCGCACCAGAGCGGCGCGGCTACCCGTGATATCAATTGGCGACATCATTCTCCCGGCTTTACCGGATCCCGGTACCCCGCCATCATCTTCATCATCCAGCCAGGGTACTCCTCGGGCAGGCGGCTGACTCCATCCAGGGCTGCCAGTTCATCGTCGGACAAGCGGATTTGGGCCGCGCGGATATTGTCCCTGAGCTGCTCGGGCCGCTTGGCGCCAACGATGATGCTGGTCACAGGCTTCTGGTGTAGCAGCCATGACAGGGCAATCTGTGCCACATTGACCGGTTCGCCGTCGATCTGCTTGCCATCGGCAATCTCCCGCATAACCTTGATGACTTCGCTGCCCCGCTCGCGGTTGACGGGCGGAAAGTCAAACTTGGCGCGCCGGTTTTCTTCGGAAACGTCCGGCCCCTCGTATTTACCGGACAGGTAACCCCCGGCCAGTGGGCTCCACACCATCAGACCGACGTTCTCAGATTCCAGCATCGGAATAATATCCCGCTCCAGGTCGCGACCTACGAGGGTGTAGTAGGCTTGCATGGATATGATCGGGCACAGGTTGCGGGCCCGGATGATGCCGATGGCTTTCATCACTTGCCAGGCGGCCCAGTTGGACAGGCCCACGTAACGCACATGGCCTTGCTGCACCAGGGTGTTCAGTGCCTCCAGGGTTTCCTCGATCGGCGTGGCCGGGTCAAAACCGTGGATCTGGTACAGGTCAATATAATCCGTTTGCAGGCGCGCCAGGCTCGCCTTGCATTCGCTCATTATATGGCCGCGGGAAGCACCACGGGCATTGGGGCCAGCCCCCATAGGGCCAAGCACCTTGGTCGCCAGCACCACATCTTCGCGGCGAACGCCGAGATTCTTCAGGGACTGGCCGACGATGCGCTCACTGGCGCCGAAACCATAGATGTTGGCGGTATCGATAAAGTTGATCCCCGCCTCCAGGGCGATCTTCACGAGTTCGTCGGCCTGTTCCTGCTGCAACTGGCCGATCAGGCCCCAGATGTCCTCATCGCCGCCGAAGGTCATGGTGCCCAGGCACAGTTCGGATACGAACAGCCCCGAGTTGCCCAGCGACTTATAGTCTGGACGATTGTCTCCATCGAACAGTGGTAAACTCTCAGTTGCCATGTTGCACCTCATCATGCTTTTCGGTTGGTGTTCCAGAATTCACTGTAAATACTGCCGGTTTCGGTTTGTTTGCACTCGCTTGTGTTACTGGGTGAAGATGGCCTTGTAGAAACGCATGGTGCCATCCCAGGAACGGCTGGCAGCCTCTTCGTCATAACCAACCGGCATACCAAACTTTTCGGCGATCTTGTCGGCGCTCGGGTTGGTGAATGAGTGCAGCACGCCGGGGAAGCTCACCAGTGTAAGGTCGACTTCGGCATCCTGCATCTCCTTGACCAGGCCCGCGACCTGATCCGAGGGGACCAGCTTGTCGGCACCGCCGGTGTACACCTGGATCCTGGCTTTCACGGACCCGGGTTCAGCCGTGAGGGGGCTGCCGAGCGCGCCGTGGAAGCTGACAACGCCGTCCAGATCGACGCCCATGCGCGCCATGTTGAGAACCACGGCGCCGCCAAAACAGTAACCCTGTGCCGCAATTTGGGACGCATCAACACTTTCGTGGTTCTTCAGGATGTCCATCGCCTTCATGAAGCGCGCCTTGACCTGACTCATGTCCCGGGTGGCTTCCTGCATGAACTTCTGGGCGGTATCGGGATGGTCGGCTTGTTTGCCAGAGCCATACATATCCAGCGCAAACGCCGTATAGCCGGCTGAAGCAAGCCGTTCTGCCTGATTCCGGGCAAATTCATTGTGCCCCCACCATTCATGGACCACCAGAACGCCCGGACGCTTTTGCCCGAATTCATCATCCCAGGCCATGTAGCCGGTGAAGGTCTCGTCGCCGACTTGATACTCGATGGTTCTGGTTTGCGTTTCTGCCAGTACCTGCGTACTTGCAACAGTGAGTGACAGCGTGGCTGCTGCCAGTGCTGTTTTCAGGGTGCTCATCATCTGTTTGCTCCTTTTCGCTCGTTATGAGTCAATTTGCGTAGCGATTATGTACGGGTAGACATCGACCAAAGCTCACAGGAAATGTCGCCGGGTGAGCGAACACGAATTTAATCGCTCGCTCAAAGCGCGATTCCTGTCCCGTCGTTACTGGCAGCGGGCGCGCAGCAGTCGCGTTGCGGCATCAAACACGGCGAGGTCTTCTTCGGTGCGCGCGGCAAGGTGGGCCCCTTCCAGCATCGCCAGGGTCGCCTGCGCTTCATCGGCGGGACCCAGGATGGCCGAGACGGATCCATCCCTTTGTCCCAGTTCAAACGTTGCCGTAATCCACTGCAGAACCATTGCGCGAACGGCGCCGACTCTGGCAATGACGGTGTCGGAGAGGCTTTCGCGGCAGGTCGAAAAGGCAACGCACAGACACACGGTCTGGCCATCATGCAACGCCCCGCGGTACAGGGCAATGAGTGCCTTGAGGCGCGCGCAGGCGCTGGCATGGGCGGCGTCTATCTCGGTCAGACCCTGCTGCAGACTGGTCTGATAGCGCTCGATCAAGGCTTCGGAGAGCTTCGCCTTGGTGGGGAAATGATAATGGATCGAGGCCTTTCGAATGCCGATGGCCTCGGCGAGATCCGCGTAGCTGAACCCGTCAAAGCCCCGTGACCGGACGGTGTGCTCGGCAAGATCCATCAGGGCTGTTCTGGTATCACGGTTCATGGTTATTCACCTGTCTGCCTTTTCAATCCCGCTATTGCCGGGCTTATACCCTCGGCGCCCCGGCAAATCGCAGGTGCCCCGTTTTCATCCAGATCTTGGCGCCGTCATCCCCGGCCGTCACGGACAACCTGTGTCCTTCAGGGAGGCGCAGCCAGTCATGCCTGGCCAGCACCTCGCCATCCCTGATAGCCGAACCTTCGACCACCAGCAGTTCGATTCCGCCGGGCGCCTCAGAGGTCAGTGTCGCCCCCGCATCGAGCTGGCTGTAGGTCACGATCTCACGATCGTCCTCATGCAGCTTTGCGGTGGCAACGCCGCCCACTGGGGCGCCCAGCTCGGCCTCCATATTCTTGCTGAACTGGGTGCGGTCGGCCAGGTCGAACTGCCACAGTTTCACAAATATCGTGCAGCCCGTTTCAGAGCCCGGAATATGTGACGTGGTTGGGGGGTTGCGCACGTAGGTGCCAGCAGGGAAGTCACCGTGCTCGTCCTGGAACACGCCATCGAGTACGATGAATTCTTCTCCACCGGTATGGGTATGCGCCGAGAAATGACTGCCCGGCGCATAACGCACGATGGTCGTGGCGCGGGCAACTTCGTCCCCGATCCGGTCCAGCATGCGCCGCTCCACCCCTTTCATGGGCGAGGGCTGCCATTCAATCTGGTCGGAATGCATAACCACCGGTTTGGAGAAATCTGCATTGATCTCCATGTTATTCCTCCCTTTTGTGCCCTTCATGTTTTCAGCGCTTACATTAAATCCGAAGGTTTCGGATTACCCGGCAATTGAAGGACGGGCTGCGACTTTTGCGCGCCAGGCCTGGAGATTGGTCAGGGACTCGGGAATGTCCACCTTCGCGAAATCCGCAAACCCCAGGCCGGCAAAGGCGGTGATGTCTGCGACCGAGAAGCTGTCGCCTGCGAGAAACTCGTTGTCCGCCAGAACGCTGTCAAGATAGGCCATGGTTGCGCTGGCAATTTCTTTCTGTTTATTACCCCATTCAGCACACTGCCAGGTTTCCAGATCCGGACCAAGCCCGGGGGTCGCGTGATGGAAATAGGCACCCACGGCATTCATCAGACCGTTTTCTGCCCGCAGATTCATCATTGCGATACGGGCACGCTCCGCTGGGGTTGTACCCATAAGGGACGGACCATCAAAGACGCCGTCGATATATTCGGTGATGGCATTGCACTGGGCGATGCAGGTGCCGTCGTCAAGTTCCAGCATGGGCACGGTGGCATCCGGGTTTTTCGTCTTGAACGCCTCGGAACGGTGCTCGCCGCCCATGACATCGACCGGGACGAATTCCACCTGGTTTGTTGCGCCTTTTTCTGCCAGAGCGATGCGAACGCGGAGCGGGTTCGGAAAGCCTTCGATATCGTAGATTTTCATTGATTACCTCTGTTGGTCATTAAGCATACGACACTTAATTTACCTATCAGTAGGTAGGTTTGCAAGAGGCAAATTGACGAGCCTGCTTTGTTTTGAGCCGTTGACAAGACATTCCAAACGGTGAGAACGGTCCAGGCCTCCTCGCTGTAACACCGTCGAGGGTTGCTCCGATATAGCCAGCGTTTCATTCAGGCCCGGATGAAACTCAAGGTTACTCCTGTGCGTTTATTATGTTTTATGTTCGTGGATTTGAGATTTCAGCTGTTTCAGAAGGTCTTTGGAGCTCTCATAATACAGGGTGTAGAACTGATCCAGGTCAGACAGCTTGGCAAGCGTTTGTTCATTGGTAATGGTTGCCTTGGCTTCGGCGATCACCTCCTTTCTGGCCTCGAGCCGTTTTATCTGCCCTTCCACCAAGGCAGCATAAGGATGGGGACGAATTGCGAAAAAATCCTGGCGCTCACCCGGCATTGTTCGACGTTCAACAATACCGAGCCTTTCAAGAAAGCACGTATTCGTACTGACGCTCGCCTTACTGACACGCAACGTATCCACAAGCTGCGATGAGCTGACCGGACCATCCGACACGATAAGTGTCGCCCAGAGTTGCCCGGCGATCCGGGAAAAGCCTTCAGATTGAGCCTGAAGACCGAGGCGCTCAATAAAACGCCTGTCTGAATCAGTAAGTGTTTTCATAATCAGAAGATTGTAATGAACTCTGCCAACCCCCGCCAAGAGCCCGATACAAATTAACCGTCGACTGCAATTGATCGCGCCGCGTTTCCACGAGATCAAGTTCGGTTGTAAATAGGCTTCGTTCAGCGTCCAGCACCTCCAGATAACTGGACGCGCCACCCTCAAAGCGCAATCTCGCAAGTTTAGTCGTGCTTCGCAGTGCTGCTACCTGCCGAGCCTGCGCTTCCAAGCGCTCTTCGGTACCACGCACCCCGGCCATAGCGTCGAGCACCTCCCGAAACGCCACCTGAATGGCCTGACGATACGCAATCAGGGCCTGGCGTTGACGCGCCTCCGCCTGATTGACCAGTGCCTCGGATCGCCCGAAGTCCAGCAACGGGCCGACTAACGAGCCGCCCAACTGCCAAGTGGATGCGGAGCCCTGGAACAAGTCGCCACCGGACGCACTTCGCAGGCCCAGCAGCCCCTCAAACGAAATCCTGGGCAGGAACGCCGCCCGGGCAACACCGATTTCGGCATTGGTCGCTATCAATTCCTGTTCAGCTGCAGCAATATCAGGTCGCCGGACCATGAGGTCCGCGGGCCGTCCGGCAGGGATTCTGGCCGGAACATTCATCTCATCAATGGTATCTGCTACGGAAATATCACTCCGTACAATCTGTTGTGGATCTCGCCCCAGAAGCACTGCCAAGGCGTTTCTCTGAAGGGTGTGCTGCTGGCGAAGCCTCGGAAGTTCGGATTCAGCGGCTGCAAGCTCGGCTTCAGCCTGCCGCAGGATCAATTCGTTAACTTCGCCTCCTTCGGACCGGGCCCGTTGCAGGGCGACCGATTCGCGGCGGGATGACACGGTGCGTTCCGCGATGTCGATCTGACGATCAAGCGCACGCAAATTGAAGTAACCATTGGCCACCTCACCAATCACGGCTAGTCGGACGGCCTCGCGATTCGCTGCACTGGCCAGAAGCCGTGCCCGGGCTGCTTCGCTGGCATTCGCAAGTCGCCCCCAAAGATCCAGCTCGTACGATAGCACCCCACCGACCTGGATATCGTTAAAGGGTTGACCACCACCAGCACTGTTGACAACCTCCTCACTCGGCCCCTGGCGCACCGCAGAGCCCTCTACCTCCAGAAGCGGATATTGTTCCGCCTGCTGGCCGGTAAGGCGCGCCCGTGCTTCGGCGACCCTGGCAGCAGCAAGTTGCAGGTCGCTGTTGGCACCAAGCGCCTCTTCAACAAGGGTGACAAGCGCCGGATCGCCAAAGCCACGCCACCAGTCCAGGGGGAGTTTCTCGTTCGCCGAAAGTCGTGCGGAAGACCAGTTTTCCGGCACCGACGGCTCGGGTTTCTCAACAGTCGGCGCGAGTGAGCAGCCACCAAGTGACAACGCAATCACAGTGGCCAGCAATACCTTAACGGTCATCAGCCACACCTCCGTCTGCACGTCCGGGAGCGGCCGCAGCCGAGTCATCCTGGTCTCTGGAGCCACTCAGAAAATCCGTGATACGGCGGACCACCACATAGAACAGTGGAATAAAGAACGTCGCCAGTATCGTTGCCGAAATCATGCCGCCGAGAACCGCCGTTCCTATCGCAATACGCGTGGTTGCACCGGCTCCACTGGCGAAAGCAAGCGGCAACACACCCATGCCGAAAGCAACCGATGTCATCAGAATCGGCCTCAAGCGCACTCGCGCCGCTTCCTTGGTTGCCTCTATCAGCTTCATTCCCTGATCCTCGAGCGCTCGAGCAAACTCCTCCAGAAGTATAGCGTTGCGCGCAGTCACACCGACGGTGGTCAGTATGCCAACCTGAAAGAAGACGTCGTTAGGGAGGCCGCGGACCATCGCTGCAAGTACCGCCCCGAGTACGCCCAATGGCACCGCCAGCATCACGGAAATGGGTATGGTCCAACTTTCGTAGAGCGCGGCGAGCGCCAGAAACACCACCAGTGCCGACAGCGCGTAAAGCAGGGATGCCTGGGCACCGGCCTGGCGCTCCTGATAGGACAGGCCGCTCCAGGCTCCGGCCACACCGTCCGGGAGTTGAGCGATCAAACGTTCGACCTCCGCCATGGCCTCACCGGTACTGTACCCCGGTGCCGGCTCACCCTGAATCTGGCGGGACGGAACACCGTTGAAACGCTCAAGGCGCGGTGAGCCATACTCCCAGCGTCCGTTCGTCACTTCGCTCAACGGGGTCATCTCTCCGTTACCGGCTCGCAGATACCACGCCTCAAAATCCTCAGGCAGCATCCGGAAAGGGGCATCACCCTGAACATAGACTCGCTTGACCCGCCCCTCATGGAGAAAATCGTTAACGTATTGCGAGCCCCAGGTCACCGACAGAAGTCGACTGATCTCGGACAACTCTATGCCAAGGGCCTGTGCCTTTTCGTGATCAATGTCCACTTTGTAGCGGGGATTGTCCGCCAAACCGTTGGGACGCACACTCGTCAGCACGGGGCTTTCGGCCGCCAACTGCAGCAATTGACCTTGCGCTGCCATGAGTGCTTCATGCCCGATGGCACCCCGATCCTGTAAACGCAATTCAAAGCCCAGGGCCTGCCCCAATTCCGGTATCGGTGGCAGGTTGAAAGCAAAAGCCCGTCCATCACGCACCAGCCCGGCAAGCGCCCGGTTCGCTCTCTGAATGATAGCGCCGGCGCTTTGCGTCTCGGGATCGCGCTCACTCCATGGCTTGAGATTAACGAACGCCAGTCCCGCGTTCTGAGCCCGGCCAGCGAAGCTGAAACCAGCGATTGTGAACAGGCCCTGCACCTCATCCTGCTCCATAAAGTAATCTTCGATAACCTCAATGGTATCGATTGTGCGCTGCTGGGTCGCACCGGCGGGCAACTGATACTGCACCACGGCAAATCCCTGGTCCTCCGCGGGCAGGAACCCGCCGGGCAACCGCACAAAGAGAACGGCCACCAGGACGACGATGCCCAGGAACGCCAATGTGTAGAGCCAGGCGTGGCGCGCCGTATGGCCAACCAGCCGGACATAGCCCCGGGTCAGCCGCCCCAGGCCTGCTTCAAACCAGCCGAACAGCTTTTGCAGCAAGGTTCTTTCGTGCGTGGGCTTGAGTATCCGACCACACAGCATGGGGCTCAGAATCAGAGCCACCAGCACCGAAAGCACCATGGCACCGGCAATACTCAAAGAAAACTGTCGATAGATTGCCCCCGTGGAGCCCGGAAAGAAGGCCATCGGAATAAAAACAGCAGACAGCACCACACCGATGCCAATCAGCGCGCTGGCAATCTGCCCCATGGACTTGCGCGTCGCCTCCATCGGGCCCAGGCCGTCCTCATGCATCACCCGCTCGACGTTCTCCACCACCACGATGGCGTCATCCACCAGAAGGCCGATCGCCAATACGAGACCGAAGAGAGTGAGCATGTTGATGGAAAAGCCGAAGGCCGCCATGATCGCAAAGGTGCCCAGCAGCACCACCGGGATTGCGATCGCTGGTATCAGGGTAGCCCGCCAACTCTGGAGAAATACGAGCATGACCAGGACCACCAGGGCGATTGCCTCGATGATGGTTGTGACCACCGCGTCGATGGAGGCCTCCACGAAAGGGGCCGTCTGGTAGGGATACCGAATTTCCACCCCTTCGGGAAAATAGGGCTCGAGCTCCTGGAGCCGCGCTTTAACAGCCTCTGTGACCGCAAGCGAGTTGGCACCCGGCGCCAGATTGATGCCAAGTCCGGCAGCCGGTTCGCCATCGTAGAAAGTGTCAATCTGGACTGCACCGCCGCCCAGCTCAACGCGGGCAACATCACCCAGGCGCACCCGGGACCCGTCGGGCATACTCTTGAGCAGGATGTTGCGGAACTCTTCGGTTGAGGTGAGCAAGGTCTGGGCGGTGACCGTGGCATTGAGCTGCTGGCCCTCGACCGCGGGCAGCCCGCCGAGCTGGCCGGCGGTGACCTGGGCGTTTTGCGCCTCGATGGCGGCGCTCACGTCGGCGACGGTCAGGCCGTAATTGGTCAACGCCGAAGGGTCCAGCCAAATCCGCATCGCATATTCAGAGCCGAAAACCTGCACGCTGCCGATACCGGTTACCCGTCCGATGGGTTCGGCTAACTCGGAGCTGATAAAATCGGCGATATCCAGCTTGCTGAGGCGACCGTCGGTAGAGACGAATGCCATTACCATCAGAAAGCTGGTGCTGGATTTCTCGACGCTGATCCCCTGCTGGCGCACCACTTCCGGGAGTCGCGGCTCCGCCAGTTTGAGCTTGTTCTGCACCTGGACCTGGGCAATGTCCGGATCGGTGCCCGCCGCAAAGGTGAGAGTAACCGTAGCATGGCCTGAGGAATCCGCTGTCGAACCCATATAAAGCAGATTGTCGAGGCCCGTCATCTCTTGTTCAATAACCTGAACCACCGTATTGGACACGGTGTCCGCCGAGGCGCCAGGATAATCGGCCTGAATTTCCACCGCCGGCGGCGCCACTGACGGGTATCGCTGGATCGGCAAAACAAAGATCGCCATGATACCCGCCAGCATGGCGACAATGGCCAGAACCCAGGAAAAAACGGGCCTGGAAATGAAGAAATTGATCATTGTGCGGTGCCCTCGTCGTCGGAGGCGTTCTTCTTCGGATTATTCGTGCCACTGGCTTGCTGGTTTTGGGTGGGATGTAATGGAATATCCGCGGCAACCGGCTTCACCTTGGCTCCAGGCCTAACCTTTTGCAGACCGGACACAATGAGGCGATCCCCCGGTTCCAGCCCCTTTTCCACCAGCCAGAAAGCGCCAATGGCCCGCTCTGCCTCTAACTGGCGGGCGACAACTTCACCACCCGGGTCAACCAGCAACGCTGTGGCCTCTCCTTGCGGGTTACGGGTCACACCCTGCTGCGGGGCCAGAATTGCGTTGTCCCGAACCCCCTCACTCAGACGAACGCGCACATACATACCTGGCAGGAGATCTTCGTCCGGATTGGGAAAAACGGCTCTCACAGTGACGGAATTCGTGCTTTGGTTGACGGTAACATCCGTAACGTCAACGCGACCTCTGTGGGGATAGCGGGTGCCATCTTCGCGCAACAAAACAGTCTCAGCTTTATTTGGGCCGGCCTCAGAAGCAGCGCCCTCTTTCAGAGACGACCGAATTCGAGCCAGTTTTTCGACCGGTAGCTGAATATCGACATACATGGGATCAAGCTGCACCACGCGCGCCAGGATCTGGGGTTGATTGGCGGTCACCAGCGCACCCTCCGTGTACAGTGTCGGGCCAATGCGCCCTGCGATGGGAGCCTTGACCTCGGTATACGCCAGTTCGATACCAGCAGTTTCGACCATAGCCTGGGATCGGGAGACATTCGCCCGGGCTGTCTCCAAGGCCGATAACGCTTCATCACGTTGACGCTTGCTGACCGCGTTCTTCTCAAACAAGTCTGACGTACGTGCCCACTCCCGCTGCGCCTGTCGCAATTCGGCCTGTGCGCGCTCCAGTTCTGCTTGGGCCCGTTGATGGGCAGCACGGTATCGGTTGGGGTCGATCTGGTAGAGGACCTCACCTGCTTTGACCTGGGCGCCTTGTTCAAACAAGCGCTCCTGCAAAATGCCCGTGACTTGCGGCCTCACCTCCGAGATACGGTAAGCGGCGGTTCTGCCCGGCAGTTCCATTGAAAGATTCACACGCTGCGACTGCATCTCAACAACTCCTACTTCCGGAGGCGGCGGTGCAGACTTCTCAGCCTTTGCCTGACCGGGGGAATTGTCGCAACCAGCCAGCAACAAAGCCGCCATCCACATTGGCAACATGCGGACCCCGAATAGACGCGCCATCAAACTCTTCTCTGTTTCCATATAGCTAACCTCTGAATGGGCCAAAGACTCAAAAACCGCTCGATCCATGCCTTTATTTATAACCAGGTAGACAGAACGATCGATCCAAACTGATCGACGCCGTCCTTTTCCTCGAATTCTTCGCTACGCCATAGGTAGGTGTAGGCGATCTGCCAGCGATCCCAGGTCAATGCCGCACCCACCTGGGCGTCGCCAACCCATTCGCGGCTATCAACCGAGTGGCTGCCCTCGAAACTGTTGCCGTCGAGCAGCAGGTTGTGCGCCATATAGCGCCCTTCAACGGCAGCGAAGACGTACCAGCTAAAGCCCTGATCCCGCCGAAAAGAGGATTGCCCGCCTTGTGCAGGAGCGACTGACGGAATGCCGAAACTACGATCAAGCCCCTCCCCCAAACGAAACCCAAGGCCGCCGGAAGCGTAGGTATACAGGTTGCCGAGCGCAAACCCGGCAGACGGCCCATATTCAATGGCCAGCCCAGAGAAGTTTTGCTGCATAAGCCAGGCACGTTCATAGCCGAAATTGATGACTGGCTCGTTATCAAGCTGGTTATCCCAACCCCTCGGCTTGTCTGCCGCAATCAGTTCATGGAAATTTCGTTGGACTACTTCAGCACCAGAAGCCGGTCCTACGATGCCCACATCGACATGCAGACTGTCTGCCAAACGCAAGCCACCGTGCTCCCTTTCTCTCAGTAGCGAAAATCCGCCAAACAAAAGGCCGGCATAGGGACGGTCATCTTCAATAAGCGTTTCGACCTCTATATCTTCGGGCGTATAGATCTGTTGCCCAAGCCGGTAAGTTACGCCAGCAAGACTACTTCCAGACCAGCCCGGAATAACGTCCGCAAGACGGCGGGTCCAATGTCGATCAGGGGGCTCAAAGGCCCAGATCACCTCTACGCCGCTGGTATATTGACCATCGCCGCCGGCGGAAAACGCATCGTTTTCTACTTTCAGGGACAGCAGGCCTTCAGCGGAAGCCGATGTCACAAGAGAACCCAGCAACAGTCCTGAGCACCAATTCCGATAACGCTTTCTGCAATGTCGAGAATTCAATGAAGCACCCTCTGCCAAAGCTGGGTTGAACCGGATGCAAAAGAACTTGCTCCAGGATGCTGACATACCTTCCGCTACGGCGACTTTTTAGTCGCCGGCCAGAAATGATGAGACGGCTGCCCGCACGATTTGTTCAATCTGTTCAGTATAAACTAAACGTAACACAATTAATAATTGACAGCCATCCATGATGGAATAGTCCTGCGCCGGTGGAATGTGCGGAACGCTCCCGTTCTAATCTTGTCGCTCGCGCCTGAAAAATGTCTCGGGTTCAGGAATTTTTGAGGTTGGCGGAATTTTCCATAACCCGCTCAAAAACGCGCAGGGTGACTTCCAGTTCCTTGTCGTCAATGCCTTTGAGCATCTCGTCCCGCAACACATTCGCCCGCTCATTCAGATCGCTCATAAAGCGCTCACCGGCATTGGTAAGATAAAGCAGCCTGGCGCGCCGATCACGCTCACTATGCCGGCGTTCAATCAGACCCTGCTCCTCAAGGCTGTCAAGCAGGCGGACCAATGTCGGATTCTCGATGGTCATCAAGTGGGCTAACTCCCGCTGGGTCAATCCTCCACCACCACGCTGCAGGCAGATCATGGTGAACCAGCGAGCCTGGGTAACCCCCAGGTCTTTCAGGCGCTCATCCAGCAACTTGCGCCAGCGTCTTGCTACCCGGGCATTGGTGAAAGGAAACTGATCTCGAGGGGTTTGTGGGTCCATGTCACTGTCCTGCTATGGATGATTCAGTAACAGTAAATCGTAAGCTAATCATATAGACAAGCGTCGGTTACACATTAGCCAGGCTTGCGCCAGATCAATATGCAACCTGCAACATCAGGCGGATTCCCGGGCCAGCTAAGGAACTTCTCCTTCCAGTGAGACAGGTAACTCCTCACCTCTTCAGGGACAGGAGGCCTTCAGCGTATTGTCGCCCTGGTGGACACCCTTGCTGCATGACCGGCAACCGGCTTAAAAAAGCTGGCGCCAAGCGCTCCACAACGCCGTAGCATCTTCACTCAAAACCAGCCCGGTCTTCGGCACGGCGTCTTCCAGGCAATCCGCATTCGCTATGGTCAGTCCCCAGTCGAGTAGAGTCTGCGGGGCCGACAACAAGGCCAAGTTCCTTTTATCGGCCAGAATGGCATGAACTCGAGGTTGGGTGACCAAAAAACCAGTAGTTCAATAGGTTGAGAGTGTTTTTGGGCTATTTTTCACGTTTGTCTGCCAACCCTCTGACAGCGGTAAAAGGGAAATTACAACAATCTTCAATACTGCACTTATCTAGGGTTTTGATTCCTCATGGATGCGAAATGGTTGAATTTGAGGAGCTGGGTCGCTCAGGCATGACCTGAATCATCATCAGTGGGGGCGCCCTCTGACTCCTCTTCCATCACTTCAGCAACGAGTTCTTCGGCTACAGGATCTGTCTCACCATCGTTCTCTCGAATTACTATATACCAGCCAAGAATCAACCCGACGACATTATCCCCTGGGCCTTCTTCTAGGTGTTCTAAAAGAAGTCCCTCACTGCTTTCACAGATCTGCTTGACCACGTTCCAGTCGAATTCGATCTTGCCTGTCTCAAGGCGTTTGAGCCCGAGATCTGCGAAAGATAGATGATCCGGAATGACCACACGCGCCTTACGTTGCTCCATTGAAGAGCTCCTTGTTTATTCGGATGCTCAAACCTTAATCGTCCGTAGCTTATCGATCAAATTCATGTATCGCGTCCCAAAGACGAACTCCGAGCCATCGAGCCAGGCGTTCTCAATCTCCGATAAGCGCCCTCCTGCCGGCGGAGGTCAAAGGCTGGCGTTGCGTGAATACTTCGCGCCTTAATTTGTCGCTCAAAACAGCGTTCAGCTGGTAAACAACGCCGGCTGATTTCGGATCGCCGTCCGAGTAAAAGAATGAGATCAGCTGGAGAGCATGAATGTCCGACAGCGGGATTCCCCCATTGTGACGAGATTTGCTCGATTCCTTCCCGAACTGCCCTGATTTGCGATCGAACACCGGCCGGCTTGCCGAGCGATAAAGAACGTAGACAATTGTGAGGTACCCGGGAATCAGGATGAACAGTGCGATAAACGCAAACTTGCGCCAGGTGTCGACGACCAGAATCATCGGCAGGGTAATCAGAACAAGCATCACAGCCATCAGGATCTTCAGCGAGGATGGCAATGCAAATGTCAGAGCAAGTGGCCCGAGGGAAACGAGCCTCCGGCGTAGAAGCACGCTTTGCGTGTCCAGCGGAGACCATGAGACCTTGCTGGCAAAGTGGTCCGCATACTGACTTGTATCAACGGGCCCAGGATTAAAGCGATGTTTCATTCGAGCCCGAAACTCAGCCCACCCCAGAAATTTCAGCACAGTTTTCTTCATGGCTTTGATTGCGACCAACGATGCCGATTACCAAGTGGTCTTGGGTTAACCAGGGCGTTCAGGATCAGTAGTAAGACTAGATAAAGCAACATCCAGGGAGCCGACAACAGAAGCATCAGGGGCCACAGGTTGCTAGCCAGAAGGAATGCGATGATTGTGTACGCGGTTATGAGGGCGCCAACGACCGCTGAAACGACTGCAGCGGACTTCCAATGACCGCGAAGAACTCTCAAGGTGGCGAACTGGAGAATGACGTAGGCGGCAAAAGCCAGGAACAGCAGTTCAATCTTCAACGGCACTCCTGATCTTTCTGCCGTAAGCGTCCGGTGATCCCATCTTGAGCCAGGCGCTGCCGCCGTCAGGATAGTGTCCACTTATTTTCTAGTGGACACTTAACATGAACGACTTAAGCGTAACCAAACCCTACCAACGCCGCCGCCGG
>Ga0208031_1000065_pt1 | contig 47360 bp, 51 predicted proteins | sample MalvirAntarct_38_FD_184252 | JGI IMG/M metagenome (GOLD analysis project Ga0208031, IMG submission 184252) | Marine viral communities from the Global Malaspina Expedition - Malaspina viral metaG Antarct_38 (SPAdes) (version 2) | ecosystem: Environmental > Aquatic > Marine > Oceanic | place...
CTTTGCCAAATCTAACCCAACGATGGTAACTTGTTCCATGGATGCTTCCTCCTATCAGTGATGTGACCCACATCACCTTGGCACATTGCGATGCCGTCGGGAGGGGGTATCCAACCCATCAGTTCTCAGTGACAATCAACACCATTAGGTCACGCTCGTAATAGTTGCCCTAGCATATCCCCTCAGGGCGCACATCTCAGCAATGCTCTCATCGACACGCAAGCCGTCCAGAACGATCCGGATCTTCGCTTCAAATGATTAATGTTTGTGATTGACGCCTTTGACGTCTTTTAAATTTATTCTTTTAAATTGCCTGCAACAGTCCACGATGTATCTTATATGGGTACTTTTCCACCTAGACGACGCACCTAAGGTGTCTACATAACGTCACTTTTGGCCTACAGTTGCGCGGTCGAAGCCCTCTGTTCTCGTGCGCCTCCCAAACTAATCTTCAGCCCTCTCAGGACTAAAATCAGGCTCGAGCCAAGGCGATTGACCGCCGCAGAGATCTTCAGGAACATGTGATTGCTGAGAAGCTTTTTACCACATTATCTTGACGCTTGCCCTTCTCATGGCCACCGGAACCGAGGTCACGATGAATCGCCCCGGATTTATCGGAGACCTATAGCTTCATTTCACGCGACCATATCGAGCACGTCGTGCTGTGCATAGAAGTTCTGTTCAGCCTCTGCTGGCGGGATGTTTCCGATGGGACCAAGTAGACGCCGGTTGTTGAACCAATCGACCCAGCCGAGGGTGGCCAGTTCCAGATCCTGCATGTTGCGCCACGGTCCTTTGCGATGAACCAGCTCGTTTTTGTAGAGACCATTTATCGTTTCAGCGAGGGCGTTGTCATAGGAATCCCCGACGCTGCCGACCGATGGTTCGATGCCAGCCTCAGCCAAACGCTCGGTGTAGCGAATTGACAAATATTGCTCGCCCACTGCCCGGCAGGGCATTGTGCAACAATGTCCCGAGAGGGGCGGTCCGAATGGTGAACCAATCCACTTTTCTGGACCGGCCGTCGATCATGCAGGGCTTGCTCCAAAGCATCCATTGCCCGGCAGGGTATTGCGCAGCAATGCACGATAGGGGAGAAAAAAGTCCGTTTGGGCGGATCGCGAGACCCGCCACCCCACGATGCGATCAGCAAACATATCGATGACGAAGGCCACATAGACGAAGCCCTGCCACCCCTCTCGTGACATTGCTGCACAATGCACTGCCGGGCAGTGGTCGACACATACGTAAAATCGCTGACCCAGGGAAGGTTCGGAGCTGGTGCTCGGAACACGCGGTTCACCTTGTCACGCGGACAAGGCGCTGACGTGTCAGGCACGGTTGTTTTGACCACCTTGCCCCGCACAGCCCCACGGATGCCAATCTGTTTCATCAACCGTTGCACCGTGCATCTTGCAACCTCAAAGCCCTCACGTTTCAACTGATGCCAGGCCTTGCGCACCCCGTAGACCTGATAATTCTCATCCCAGACTCGCTTGATCTCCGGGCGCACCTCTGTATCCCGCTGATACCGGGTAGAAGCTTTGGCCGGATCAGCGAGGCATGCCAGACGATGGTAATAAGTCGACGGCGCAATCGGCAACACCCTGCAGATTGACTCGACACCGTAAACAGCCCTTTGATCGTCCCCTCTCGGCAGATTTGCCATGCAAATCGCCTGCCGGGCAGTGAATGAAGCCGATCATCGCTTGGGTGGGCGGTCGAGTTCCGTCCCGCTGCCCGGCAGCGCATGTAAACATGCGCGAGAGGGGGCGCAAAATAAGCGGATGCCTTGCGGAGAATTTCATTCGCTTGGCGCAGCTCACGGTTTTCCCGTTCCAGCGTCTTGATGCGATCACGCTCTTCGGTTGTCACTCCGTCGCGCATGCCGCTGTCCTTCTCAGCCTGCTTGACCCATCCGCTCAAGGTTTGGGGAATACAGCCGATCTTGGGTGCAATGGCCGCGATCGCGCCCGCCTGCGTTTCGTAGGAGCCTTGATGCTCGAACACCATTCGGACCGCGCGAGCGCGGACCTCTGGCGAGTAGCGATTTGCCATTTTGCTTTTTGTCATAACCATCATCCTTACTTAAGTTGATGGGCTCCGACAAACTCGGGGCGTTTCACACGCGCCGGATTTGGAACAGCTATTTCTGCGTTGGCAAACGTTAGTTTTTCCAAAGAATGGGCGGAAACCGGACCTTCGCTGCAAGTGTGCGTGCTCTGGGGCTATCTGGCGATAGCAGCCGTTCAATGAGAGGTCGAAATCAAGAATGCTGCAAACGATCTAATGGCGGCTTCAAGCCCAGAGTCCTAGATTCTGCACGCCACGCAAATGACCTGAATCCGCTGCACAAAGCTGTCGTTCGACCTTTTTCAGCCCCGATTTAAGGGGAAGCTCACGCCGCCGCCGAGTTTTCCCGAAAGCGGCCATTGCTTGCTGGCCTCCGTCGCGTGACAAAATGTTATCAGTACGCAAATGCAAATACACAAGTTTGTGTGAAGCGAAGATTCTTATTGAACCTCTAGTTGGTGTAGGTTGTACCTGTCTTATGGAGCATGCGGCACATAATACGCAAATTGACCATTAGGACGGAGACAAGTTCAACATGTTGACAAGACGCCATTTCATCGCAACCACGACTGCTCTTTTTTCAGCCCCGCTGGCGTCGCCCGCTTTCGCCAACACATGGCCATCTGCGTCGCAAAAGGCTGCTTGGGACGCGCAAGTTACTCCAGAAAACTTCGTTCTTGAAACATCTAACCCATGGGATCTTGCACCGCGTTTCCTGCCGCAACGGGTCGAGGCGCGGGATGGGCTGGTGCCTGGCGATATCCACGTCGATGCTGTCGCAAGATACCTCTACCACATCGAAGAAGGTGGCACGGCGATGCGATACGGCGTCGCGATTGCGCGCGGCAATCTTTATGAACCGGGCACCTATACGGTGCGCCGTCTGGTTGAGTGGCCGCATTGGACACCCACCCAATCGATGATCGAGCGTGACCCTGTGAACGCCCAGTGGGCTGACGGCATGGAGCCAGGTCCGACAAATGCCCTCGGCTCCCGTGCGATTTACCTCTACGTGGGCCAGCGTGATACGTATCTACGTATTCATGGCACGCCTCACCCCAGATCGATTGGGGGCCGCGCGAGTTCAGGCTGTGTTCGGATGGTGATGGCGCACATCAATGCGCTTTATCCAAATGTCGAAATGGGTTCGACTGTATATCTTTACTCCGCTTCGGATAGCGTGCTCTCAACTAGCTGACAGTCAAAGCATCGTCGATCACTGCAAACGAATGAAAACGGCACTGAAGAATTCAGGGCCGTTTTTGTTTGTTATGCCTCTGCGGGCTGTTGAATGCAGATGGGACGGTTGTCAGCAGTCCGAAGCGGCAGAGGTGTTCTTTCAACCGGCCCATTGTGCATGTACCAAAAGCAATTGTCCTCGGGGCGTAGGAAGGCCGACATAATGTCTTGATTGGGACCTGCAATTGCAATCACTTCCTCAGGTATAGAAGGTGTCGGGCTTGCGTCTTCAGGCTCGGTCATGGTGATCGCGCAAGCGCTCACGAGCGGTACAAGTGTGAATACGGCTGCATTTCGCTTGATCATCTTTTGGCTCCCTTTACCCAAACGTTGTTGCTTCGCTGATATGATGAAAGCCAGACGATATTCAATCGTTCCCGCCTTCGGCCTCAAAACTTCCTCCGGCGCGTTGTTGGAAGGTGACTAACTGAGGCAGGTTTTCGTAGTTCAAACGAATATAGGACGCGCTGTCATTTTTCTTCTTGTAGCTCTAGTTGCTGTAGCTCGTATCCTTGTCAAAATAGTCGCGAATCTAAGGATAACTCATGCCACACGATGCTGCTCATCATGATCACGATCATGCCGCTTCTTCGCCTGAAACAGGCACAAGTTGCTGTGGTGGTGATGCTGTTCCGCCAACGCAAGTCAGCGCCTCCGACGGGCGGAGTTTCCACGTCAGCGGTTTGGACTGCGCGGAAGAGGTCTCGATCCTCAACAAAGTCGTCGGTCCAGAGGTCGGCGGAGCGGAATTTCTGGCCTTTGACGTCATTAACGCCAGAATGACCGTTCTTGAAGGTGGCACGTCAGTGTCCTCGGACAACATCATCAAGGCGGTCGCATCAACTGGCATGACGGCCAAACCGTGGGATGCCGAGGACGCCAGCGCCGATCAGGCTGCACATTTGAAGAAACAAAAGCAGTTTACGATGTTGAGCGGAGGCTTTTGGGCGGCGGGGTTCATTCACCACCTCGTTGAAACCGGGATTGGCGGGGCCATCGGCATCTTTGCCGGCCATGGGGAATCCGCGATGCCAATGGCGGAAGTTGCCTTGTTCGCTGGCGCAATTCTATTCGGTGTGTGGCTGGTGGCACCTAAAGCATGGTCGTCTGCGCGCCGGATCTCTCCTGATATGAACCTGTTGATGGTGGTTGCCGTTGCCGGTGCCATTGGGCTTGGAGAATTCTTTGAGGCCGCAACTGTTGCGTTTTTCTTTTCACTCTCGCTCTATCTTGAAAGCTGGAGCGTCGGGCGGGCACGCAATGCTGTCTCGGCGCTTCTCGACCTCGCGCCTGCGACGGCGCGGGTAATAAACGAGGATGGGTCTGAGACGGATATTCCCGCCGCGGCCGTCGCTGTCGGAACCAAGTTCATCGTGCGCGGTGGGGACCGCATTCCCCTGGACGGAGAAGTTGTCGACGGGGCGGGAGCTGTCGATCAGGCGCCCATTACGGGTGAAAGCGCTTTGGTGCCAAAAGAGGCGGGCGACGATGTTTACGCGGGCACCATCAATGGTGAGGGCACGTTGACCGTACGGGCAACGAAGGGCGCGTCTGACACGGTTCTGTCCAAGATCATTCGCATGGTTGGCGATGCACATTCGCGTCGCGCTGAGGTCGAACAATGGGTGACAAAGTTTGCCCGCACTTACACTCCAGTTGTGATGGTGCTTGCCATTTTCATTGCCTTAATCCCGCCCCTTGTCGCGGGCGGCGACTGGGGCTTTTGGTTCTATAACGCGCTGGTTTTGCTGGTCATCGCCTGTCCATGTGCCTTGGTGATCTCGACCCCAGTGTCCATTGTTGCATCGCTTGCGGCATCCGCCCGAAATGGCGTGCTGATCAAAGGCGGGGCCTATGTCGAAGCCCCCGGGCGCACCACTGCGTTGGCAATGGACAAAACCGGTACGATCACCATGGGTGAGCCCGAGGTTGCAGCCATTTATCCGCTTGGTGGCACTACCGAAGCCGAATTGATGGCACGGGCCGTGGCCCTCGAAGCGCGTTCGTCACATCCTTTGGCACGGGCGATCCTTGGCCGTGCAGAGCGGGACGGAATAAAAATCGTCGCCGCCGAGGATACCCGAACCGTACCTGGGCGCGGCCTTGAGGGTCAAATGGGCGGTCAGTCCATCTGGCTCGGCTCAGACCGGTTTGCCGAGGAAAAGGGTCTTGGCGGGAATATTCCGGCTGATCTGCGCAATCAGATCGAAGGCGCTGGAAGCACGCTTGTGGCGATCGGTGATGCAAACGGCGTCAACGGCGTTCTCGAACTGCGGGACCGGATCCGGCCAGATGCCAAGGGCATTGTCGCGCGTTTGCACGCTCAAGGAGTTAAAAAGATCATCATGCTGACGGGTGACAACACGGCCACCGCAAAGGCAGTGGCTGCCGAGGTCGGCATCGACGAGGTGCGGGCCGAACTCCTGCCCGAGGACAAGGTCAAAGCGATCGAGGAACTGGTCGCACAGTATGGCACCGTCGCAATGATCGGGGACGGAGTGAATGACGCACCGGCAATGGCGCGTGCGCATTACGGCATCGCAATGGGCGCAGTTGGGTCGGATGCTGCGATTGAAACGGCAGACATTGCTTTGATGACGGACGATATTGGCAAACTTCCATGGCTGATAGGGCATTCGCGCAGGACCATGTCGATCATCAAACAGAACATCGGGCTGTCCCTTGCAACCAAGGCCGTCTTCGTCGTGGCGACTGCATTCGGAATGGCCTCGATGTGGGGCGCAATTGCTGCAGACGTCGGCGTATCGCTTCTCGTTGTCGCCAACGCCTTGCGGTTGTTACGAGCGCGCGACGACGACCAAGGACCGCGCAGCGGAGAGCAAGTTGGCGAGGGAATGGCAAAGGGCGCGCTGGCACACGGCCATTGATCGGAGAAAGGCAACGCTGTATCAGACAGGCATAACAAACCTCCAAAGAAGAGGCATTGGGCAGCTATGATAACAAAATTACCGAGACGGCTTTTCCTATCTGGTGCGGTGGCTACAATCTTGGCCGGATGCGCCAACAAATTCAGGTCGTACACTGGCCCTGATGTGACACGCCTGCGCCTCTACAAATCTCAAAGACTGCTCGTTCTCGATGGCGCGCAGAGTGTGTTGCGCACTTACCCGGTCGGGCTTGGTTTTGCCCCCGAAGGACACAAGCAATTCGAGGGCGACGGACGCACGCCCGAAGGAACCTACACAATCGATCGCCGAAATCCCGAGAGCCTGTTTCATCTCTCAATCGGCATTTCGTACCCGAATGCGGCGGACCGCGCTTTCGCGGCAGCTCAGGGCCAGTCTCCAGGCGGTGATATATTTATCCACGGTGGCCCACGGCGGGGTATCGATCCAACGAATAAGCGGGACTGGACCGCCGGATGTATTGCGGTCACCGATCGGCAGATTGAAGAGATTTATGCCATGGTGCGCGATGGAACGCCCATCGATATTTATGCCTGACAACGTGCGCTCCGCAGCGGATACAACAAAAGTACCCCCACCCCACACACGACAAATACATCGGCAAGGTTGAAGGCCGGCCAATACAGGCCAGCGATGTGGAAGCTCAGAAAGTCGGTAACGGCTTGAAATCGGAAGCGATCTGCGACGTTACCGAGTGCGCCGCCAATGATCGCACCAAGCGCGACAGCTTCAATGTGATTGTCGCTGCGAAAAAGCATCACACCGAGAACAGTGCATATCACGAGCGCCAATGCCGACAGTCCCCACCAAGGCATGCCCCCGAACATCCCGAAGCTAACCCCATCATTTTGAACATACACAAGGTCGAAAATGGGTAAGATTTGAATGCCGGTGGCAAACGAGGATGCGTTGTCCATAACAAAGAACTTCGTGACTTGATCCACGAAAAGAGCGATCAACACGGTAGTCAGGCCGGGAAGGATGAATATCTTCATCGTTTTTTACCCGAGCCAGACGTCAAGGAACAGCATAATGACCAAGCCGATCGCAAGGCCAAGTGTGGCCTTGTTCTGATGACCGCTTCGGTGGGTTTCAGGAATGATCTCGTGACTGATAACGTAGAGCATCGCGCCTGCCGCAAACGCCAAACCCCAAGGGAGAAGCGGTTCCGAGATCGTGATGATCCCCGCACCCAAAAGTCCGCCAATGGGTTCAACCATGCCAGTTAATGCAGCGATCCCCCAAGCCCGGACTTTCGAATACCCTTCGCCGAGCAGTGACACCGCGACGGCCAGACCTTCGGGCGCATTCTGCAGTCCGATCCCGATGGCAAGCGGCATACCGCCTGACACACCATCTGCGCCAAAGCCGACGCCCACCGCCAGCCCTTCGGGGAAATTGTGGATCGTGATGGCGATGATGAACAGCCATACCCTTCGAAGGGATGCTGCCTCTGGTCCCTCTCGCCCTGTGCTGAAATGCTCATGCGGGAGTTTCTCGTTCATAAGTGCCACGGCACCCATCCCAAGAAGGATCGCAATACAAACGATTGCGGCCGGTGCTGCCTCATTCACATACCGCAGTTCAGCAGCATCAAGAGCAGGAATAATCAGTGAAAAGAAGGATGCAGCAAGCATCACGCCCCCTGCGAAACCAAGTGACAGGTCTCGGGTAGCGCGAGACGGCACGCGACCAAAAAGCACGGGTATTGCGCCAATGGCGGTCATTGAGCCTGCGGCAAGACTACCTAGAAATCCGAGCATAATAGGGGAGAGAGTGTCCAAATTCAGATCTTTCGTTGCAAATGGCTTCAGTCGCCAGAATAGCTTGAGAAGACTTCCGTCGACCCGTCGTTGTTGATGAGAAACACGTCGTAGGCCTCACGCCAGCGGCTCTGATCCATTCCAGGTGAGCCAAGTGGCATGTCCGGCACCGCGAGGCCTATTGCGTCCGGCCTTTCGCTGAGTAACTTGCGAATATCATCTGCTGGCACGTGGCCCTCGATCACGTAGCCCTCTACCAGACCCGTGTGACAGGACACCATGCGTTGCGGAACGCCATTGTCGAGTTTGAAGCGTACAAAAAGGCCCGCAAACATATCTTCACCTGTGGGTTCGAAGCCGTTTTCTTCGAGGTGTTTCATCCACGCTAGGCAGCAACCGCAACCATTCGTCTTAACGACTTCAATTGGGGTCGTTTGGGCAATCGCTTGCCCAGCCAATGCGAGCGTGAGCAAGGCCGAGAGTGAGAGTTTTTTCATTATCTAAAGCCTTTCCGACATCGTTTGAGCGACATCCTGATCAAGTAATCCAGTAAACTGGGCCCGGCTCTCATGAAGACGTGCTACAACGTCTGGATTGGTTCCTTCTGCGATTGCCGCTTCGGCAAGCCGTTCTTCCGACATTGGATCTGTGGGTCGGCCATCCACCCGCACCTCATAATGCAGATTTGGACCCGTCGCAGTTCCTGTCGCACCAACGCGACCGATAGACTCGCCTGCTGTAATCCTATCTCCGACCGAAAGACCGTCGGGCACGGAACTCAGATGGGCATAGCGGGTCATAGTGTCCGAGCCATAAGAGATTTCGACCACGCGTCCATAGCCGCCGCGTCGGCCAACAAAGGAGATAGTTCCAGGTGCGGTGGCATAAACGGGCGTCCCATGCGGAGCTGCGAAATCGACCCCTGTATGCATGCGCATATCTCCATACACCGGATGTCTGCGGTTGCCATACACGGAACTTAACCGCGCTCCCTTCACAGGCTGCGCGAACACGCGCAACACTTCTCCATCGACAAAAATTGTCGCGTTTCCAGAGTTGTCGTCCGGCCACACGATCTCATAGCGAGTTTCGTCGATGGTCAGCGCTGCGAAGGACAGGTGAGGTTGTCCGATAATCTGGTCGCCGAGCCTGGCTTCACGCCACATCAATTGCAACGGTTCGTCGCCTTTCAAATCACGCCGGAAGTCTACAGTCCCTCCCAACATCTCAGCCAAGTCTACGGCAAACCGAGCGGGAACATCTGCCGATGCAAGGGTTGCCGAAATCGAGTTTTGCACTGTCGTATCTGCCGCCCGCAGCAGCATATCAAGCTCAGGCAGTATTCTCCGAGTGGCGGTCTCATCTGTGAAAACCGCTTCGATTTGGACGCCTTCGTCAACGGACAATACGGCTCGTTTCAGCGATCCGGAAACGGAAGTTTCAATCTCGATGCCATATCCGGGTCTAAGCTTGCGCAGGTCATATTCTGCCGCCATGGCCAGAGCTACTTCGGCGCGATCACCAGCAGAAAGGCCTGCCGCAGACAGCAATGCATCTAAGGTTTCACCCGAGGACAAGGTGCCCGACCAGGATACCACTGGCGAGGCAGTTTCCAAAAAAGCTCTGTCGTAAGCTAGAGGCTCCGGCGGTTCTGAGGACCAAATGACTTTGTCAGCTGCTGCAATCGTGCTCCAGGAGGGTGCCTCCGTTTGAAGCGACATAGATGGCTGTTGCAAGGGAACGGGCTGCCAATTCGACGCCACAGCAAGCGCATCGGGTGCCCGTGACGTTCCCCAGTTGGCCTGGGAAGCCAATATTAGCGTTAGGACTAAAGTAGCGCCTAAGACACCAAAGGCAGGATACCTCAACTTCATGATGTTTCTTCTTCCATTGTCAGGACGCGGCGGATTTTTGGGACCGCGAATTCCCGTTGTTCATGGTAATCTATCGTGCCGGAAAACTGCCCCTCAGCATCAATGAGAAAGACGCTTGCCGTGTGGTTCATTGTATAGTCACCACCCTCAGTGGCGACTTTTTCATATCGTGCGCGGAAGCCTGCCGCCGCGCTGGCCGTCTCATCCAGAGTTCCGCTCCAGCCTTGGATGGCAGGGTGAAAATAGCTGATATAGTCGGCCATGGCGTCCACGGTATCGCGTTCTGGGTCTACTGTGATGAATACGACATTCAGGTCCGCAACCTCATCGCCAAGATCGTCGAGCCAACTAGAGATGTCCGACAATGTGGTGGGGCACACATCAGGGCAATATGTGAAGCCGAAAAACACCATGGATGGATTGCCGATAAGTGTCGCAGGTCCAACGGTTGCCCCGTCCTGGTTGGTCATCTGGAATTCCATCTGGGTAAGCGGCAAAGGTCGCTGAGCCACCGGCTCAGTCGCACCCGGCCCATCCACCTGCCACCAGCCGATCAACAGCGTCAGCGCAACAACGCCGCTCACGGCTGCGCCATAGGCAAAGAGCGTGCGCCGGTTCATCAGCCCTCCGGCCCACGTGCCGCAATGCCAAGAATGGGAACGTCTACAGTCAGTGTCTCGCCATCAGCAAAGTTCAGTGTCAGCGGAAAGGTCTCCCCTTCGACCATCTTGGTTTGCAAGCGCATCAACATGGCATGCATGCCGCCCGGTTCCAGCGAAACACTTTCGCCCGGAAGAATGGTGATTTCACCTACAGGGCCCATGGAACTGACACCATTTGAATCAGTCGTGGTTTCGTGGATGTCTGGCATCATCGCCAATGGGGTTTCCAGCCCGACCAATGTCACCGGGTCAGAACCCGTGTTGCGCAGGGTCATGTAGGCTGCGCCTGGGCGGTTGGTGCCGATAGAAGCGCGGGCCCATGCGTCTTCGACTACAATGTCGCCGGAATCCGCCACAGCAGAGGCGGGCAACCCGATCAAGAGGCTGAATGCGATGGCGATGTAGGCAGTTGATTTCATGGGTTTGTTCCTAATAGCCAATTGTTCAGGATTCATGCGCAGCGACTTCCGCAGCAACGAGGGCGCGCAACTCGTCGGCGCCGAAGGGATCAAGAGGTTTGCCGTTTACAAAGAAAGTGGGGGTGCCGCGGATCTCCATCGTTTCAACGTCTGTGCGGTCCTGATTAAGGATTGCAACGGTTTGCGGTGCCCTCATTTGGTCTTGGGCCGCTTCAACGTCAAGGCCAGCCTGTTCCGCAATACTAAGGAGCAAGCCCGGCGCAGGTTCACCGTGCGACGCCCAGCGTGGCTGTTGTTCTAGGATCGCTTCTTTGACCGGGATAAAGACACCCTGCATGCGCGCCGCTTCCATTACCCTGATCGCCTCTTCTGACGCCGGGCCATGAAACGGGGTGTATCTAAGAACGACGCGAACCTGATCGCCGTGCTCAGCCATGATGTCCTTTATGATCGGATAGAAAGCACGGCAGGCTTCGCAAGCGGGATCGAAGAATTCCACGATTGTGACGGGGGCGTCCTCGGGTCCCATGATGGGAGAATAGGGACGCATCAGCGCCTCTGTTTGCTCGGATTGAAGCGGTTCGACCACGGCAACTGGTGCAGTGCGGGATTGATTCCAGGCAGCGGCCGCAAATATTGCGAGACCTGCAGCTAATGCGACTAGAACGATTGATTTACTTTTCACGTGCGGGGCTCCTTCAGGGAGATTAACGAAAAGAGTGCGATCAGAGCGAAGGCTATGAGCGCCAAGAGCGGAATGGGGACGCCGAGGAAGACCTGATTGTCATCGGTGCAGGACGGGCCGGTCGCAGTGCAGGGTTGGATACGCTCCGGGAGGAGCCCGGTATAAAGGCCCAGATGCCAGAGTGCGATGGTGGCCCCACCAATGGCGAGCGCAACACCGTAGCGGCCGACCCGATGATCCTCCCACCAGAGACCGAGGCCAAGAACGATGGCTAAGGGGAACATGAAAGCGCGTTGAAACCAGCACAGATTGCACGGAGCCTGTCCGAGCACCTCACCGATATAGAGCACTGCTAAGGAACTCCCCAAAGCCACGATCCATGCGGCGGTCAAAGCCGTCTCTCTTGACATCACGCGGCTCATATCGACATCCGCGCCTTAAGGTCGGAAAGAATTTCTTCAGCTGATGTGCCATATGTCCAAGCCCCGACATATCCGCCTTGGGGATCAAATAGGAACAGCTGGGAGGAATGCCCCATCGTGTATCCGTCGGGCGAAGCCGCTTCCTCGATTTTCTCAAAGTACACACGGAAGGTTTCCGATGTTCGCTTGATCTGATTGGCCGTACCGGTCAGCCCAATGATGTTTGCGCCAAACGCCGGTACGAACTCTGCGAGTTGTTCGGGAGTATCACGTTCGGGATCAATTGAAATAAAGAGGGGCTGGACTTGGGCCGCGTCAGAGCCGAGCGCATCCATGACGGCGGCAACCTCGGCCAAGGTCGTGGGGCACACATCGGGGCAATTCGCAAAGCCGAAGAAGACGAGCAACCAGCGCCCCGCGAAATCTTCGTCCGTCTGAACTATGCCTCGGTGATCGGTCAGTTCGAAGTCGGCTTGGAACGCGGGCGCATCAGCGCGCTGTTCCTCTCTGATAGAAACCTGCAAAAAAATGAACCCAACAACCACGATCGCGGCGAGTCCCCAAAGCACTTTTTGCAACGCAGATAATCTCATTGGTCGTATTACGCCCGATTCCGCCCATTTTTACAGCGTTCTAAATGTTCTAGCTGCTAGAGGTTCAAGTTGTATTTCGGCATTGCGGCAGCGTGTCACGGATCTGTGATTACCGTGCTGGCTTGCGGATGCCAATAGCTATAGCTACCAACGCTATAGATATGGAGGTCACATGCTGACAATTGGAAGTTTGGGAAAGAAGACCGGAACAAAAGTTCAGACTGTCCGGTATTACGAACAGATCGGCCTGATGCCCGAACCAGGTCGCACCGAAGGCGGGCAGCGGCGCTACGGGGATGCGGAAGTTGACCGTTTGTCCTTTATCCGGCACGCACGCCAGTTGGGGTTTCCCCTTGAAGCGATCCGCGAGCTTCTCGATCTCAGTGATAATCCCGACCGCTCCTGCCATGAGGCGGATTCCATCGCCCGGCGGCAACTCAAGCAGGTAGAACTAAGGATGGATCGGCTGAAAGCGCTGCGCACAGAGCTGAAGCGCATGATCCACGAATGCAGCGGAGGCAATACGGCGGACTGCAAGGTTCTCGAGGTCTTGCGCGATCATTCTGAGTGCCTGACCGATCACAATGAAATTGGGGCTTAACCGTTTCCACGGCTCTCAAGCTACCAAAACGAAAAGACCCCTTGAACCTAAAGTCACTGTAGCAATTACATCTATCTCAGAGGCGATTCGAGGAGATGAAAATGAGCGCTGATGATCCGCTGTTGGCAGCAACCCCAATCCTGAACTTCAACCACCCGTCGATTGCACAACTGATCGAGGACCGAGGGTGGAAAGCCCTTTCTCAGCACGACCGGATCGGCGCGGTCTACGATTTCGTCCGCAATGAAATTGCCTTTGGGTACAACCGGGCAGACGATATTCCGGCGGCCGACGTCCTCGATGACGGTTTTGGTCAGTGCAATACCAAGGGCACGTTACATATGGCCTTGTTGCGCGCGGTAGGTGTGCGGTGTCGCCTTCACGGGTTCACGATCCACAAAGAACTGCAACGGGGCGTTGTACCAGAGCTCGTTTATCCTCTTGCCCCCAATGAGATCGTCCACTCATGGGTTGAGGTGGAGACCGAGACGGGTTGGGCGAACCTCGAAGGATTTATTCTGGATGCAGAGTTTCTATTGGCGCTCCAATCCACATTTACCGATTCACCCAGCCTCTGCGGTTACGGGGCAGGCACCGACTGCCTGCAGGCTCCCCCTGTGGAGTGGACGGGTGGCGATACCTACATCCAAGAAACCGGCATTGTTCAGGACTTCGGCACCTTCGACGCGCCCGACGACTTCTACGCCCATCATCAGCAGTCGTTCAGCTTCGTAAAGGGTCTACTTTACCGGCATATCATACGCCATTGGATGAATGCCCGCGTGCGCCGGATCAGATCGGGTAACGTGCCGCAGATTCCCGGCCGGGCATTGCCCAATCATAACCACGAGGAATCGCGTCATGCCTCATGATCACGGCCACGCGCATATTGATCCCGCTTCTGGCGACCGCCGTGTCTCTATCGCGATCTGGGCCAACGCGCTTCTGACGGTCGCGCAGATCGTCGGCGGGATCTTGTCGGGCAGCCTCGCGCTTATTGCGGATGCGCTCCACAATTTCTCGGACATGGCATCCTTGGTGATCGCTTTTGCAGCTCGGAAAATCGCAAGACGCCCCGCTGACGAACGCATGACCTTCGGATATGGACGGATCGAAGTTGTGGCTGCCTTGATCAACTACACCACCCTCATCCTCGTTGGTGTCTATCTCATCTACGAGGGCGGAATGCGCATGATCGAGCCAACCGAAGTGGCCGGTTGGACCGTGGTGATCCTGGGCTCGGTGGCGCTGGTTGTCGACACGCTGACAGCGCTGCTGACGTATTCGATGCAAAAGGGCAGCGTGAATATCCGAGCGCTCTTCCTGCACAATCTGTCAGACGCGTTGGCCTCTGTTGCGGTGATCATCGGCGGCTCGCTCATCCTGCTCTATAATATGTGGTGGGTCGATCCGGCGATCACGATCGGCATCGCGCTCTACATACTTTATCTCGCCATCACTGAAATTGGTGGCCCCATTCGTATTCTGATGCTCGGAAGCCCACCCGACATCGACAACGATGCCGTTGTTGCTGCAATCAGGGAGGTCGACGGGGTCCATGATGTCCACCACGTTCATCTGTGGCAGATGCAAGAGAACGAGGCGGCATTGGACTGCCATGTCGTGACGGATGATGGCGCGTCCGGCGAAAGGATCAAAGTTGCTGTGAAGGCGCGCCTTGCCGAAGAGTTCGGTATCCGGCACTCCACTCTCGAATTGGAGGATCTGGGGAATGCACACGATGGAGCGCAGCTCTATGGGCATGAGGAGACCAGATAATGATAGAAGTCATCTTGATTTACTTAGGTCTGGGAATTGCTGCGGTGACACTTGCTTCGATCCTTTGGTCAATCGCTTTCCCTGAGCGTCGTATCTGGCCACCCAAGCGCTACACGTCGATCACACCAATTCTGGTCTGGGTGCCAACGTTTTCGTTGTTTGGCATTCTGATCATGCTTGGCGTCTTGGGCTGGGGTGATCTGGCGTTTCCCACGTGGCTGCGTTTCGGGGTCGGGATACCGCTCATTGTGTTCGGCAACGTTGTCGTCTGGTCTGAAGTCGCTCATTTCGGGGTTCCGCAAACGGGCGGCGCGAAGGGTACGCTGAGGACCGCAGGCATGTATCGTTACTCTCGCAATCCTCAGTACTTGGCCGATATCGCGATTGTTGGTGGATGGATGATACTTTCTGCAGCACCATCAACGCTCATTATTGGAACGGCTTCGATCTTGGTTTTGGTAGCTGCGCCATTCGCGGAAGAACCGTGGCTCAAGAAGCAATACGGGTCTGATTTTGAAGAGTATATGGCGTCAACCCGTCGTTTTATCTGAGCCGCCTCGCTAAGAGGCTTTTCGGAGGTTCGTTGACCCTTCAGCTGCGCGAGGCCTGAATCGCCCCTAGGCGCAGCAGGACTTACCTTCTTGAATCGGCGGACATGGAACAGTTGCGTAAGAACAATAAACGCAGCAATCCCCCTCAAGCGGTTTCAAGACGATCTGACATGACTTGCACTCATAGAACCATTGGCAGGCATCTGTCGACATAGTCTCAGTTTCGACGTGTCCGCAATTTGGACAGGTTAGAGTAGATTGCATCACTTTTTTTGTTTCTTCTGTCGCCATAGCGCGTACCCCGTCAGAATTAGAAATCCTGCCAATATCGGCAGCAAAACGGCATCGTTGTAAACAACGCCAAGTAAGCCCGTCAGGCCAAGCGCTGTTAGTACGACCGGCAGCACCGGTGTGAAGCAACAGAGCGCGGCCAAGATCGTGCCACCCACTCCTAGGGCCAATAGTTTGTTCTTCATTGTATTGATCTCCACAAATCCCACATGAAACGCTGTGCGGATGCTTCCCACATGGGCGAAGATAGCGCGACCAGAAAGGCGATGGACGCGACTGTAGTCCAGACGATTGTGGACCGCCTGCGCGTTGCACATGGCCTGCGCCGAAGCACCCGATACCATGCCCAAACAAGTGCAATCGCGACAGCGACAACAATGAACCCTCGGTATGCGATGAATGGACCAAGCATGGTGAGCCATGCACCGCCTAGACCCAGAAGCGAAAGGCCGATAGGCAAAACACAACATGACGCCGACAATAGCGCCAAAAGCGCTGCGAAGGGCATCACTAGGCGGGCAGCGATGCCGGTGTCTGCCACAGGTTGTTGATTTGCATTCATCTCCATTTTGCTTTTCTACTTCCTGTAGCCACTACAGGAGCAAGCGAAATGTTCACCATCGGCAAAGCGTCGGAACAAAGCGGCGTGAACATCGAAACGATCCGCTACTATGAACGAGAGGGGATTGTTCCGAAGCCAGGGCGATCAGCAGGCGGACGTCGGCTATACTCGTCCGCTGAGATTGCCAAACTCAGGTTCGTGCGCCGCTGTCGCGATTTGGGCTTCCCGATCTCAATCATACAGGCTTTTCTTTCGCTCACTGCACAAAAGGGCCGATCCTGTAGTGAGGTGAAGACCATGGCTGAGAACCATTTAGGTGAAATAAACACGAAGATAGAGAACCTCACTCGCCTCAGAGAAGCGCTCTTGTGCCTTTCCAAGAATTGCGACGATGGAACCGCAACCTGTCCAATGCTGGACGCTCTGATGAAGGATGGTTTTGGCGACGGGCTACGCGAGTAATGCAGCCGTAAGTTTTTGCTTCGCAAACCGCAACTCTGTCCTACAACTCAATCATCTGAAGGTGAATTTCGCTAAAATTTGCTCGAACGGCTGCTCTTGCTAGTTTGACGCGATGCATACACCGGATCAATCTCGAACCAACTTCATCGGCGGGTGTCGCGATGCACCGAAACCGGCCGTCGATTCAAAATTACGCAAGGTCGGCTAGGTCCCGCGAACTGTGAGTTCGACCAGCTCTGTATTTTGCATGTGCAGCGAATGACCGAAAAGCGGGCTGCGACCGCAGCATCTTGACCGGTGGGTGAATGGCAGGAATGGGCCGTCTGTGGCGACGGCCCAGCGGTTTAGATTTCGATAGCTTCGGCGATCACAAGCGCATCTTCAAGCTCGACGCCGAGGTACCTGACAGTGCTGTCCATCTTGGTGTGACCCAACAGCAGTTGGACCGCCCTTAGGTTGCCTGTTTTCTTGTAAATCTGCGTGACTTTCGTTCGCCGCATCGAGTGCGTGCCATAGGCGCTTGCCTCCAGACCAATGGATGTCACCCAGTCACGCACAATGCGCGCGTACTGGCGGGTAGAGATGTGAAGCCGTTCGTGAAAACGCCCAGGCCAGAGGTATTCGGATCCGACCATCAGCGGCTCCCGCATCCATCTTGCCAGCGATGCACGGGTGCCTTCGGAGATTTCGAAGCGCACAGGTTTCTGGGTCTTGCTCTGAAGAACCGACGCGCGTTCCTTGATTTGGCCGGATGCCATAACATCGACCACCCTCATTTTCACCAGATCGCAGCCGCGGAGCTTGCTGTCGATGGCAAGATTGAAGAGGGCCAGATCACGGTGGTTCTCGGCCAATTCCAGCCGCACCCTGATCGCCCAGACGTGTTTGGGCTTGAGCGGCCTTTTCTGGCCGACGATCCGGCCTTTGTTCCAGGCTGGGCGTAAGGCGCGGATGGCCGGTAAGTTTGATTTTTCCATGATGCATCCTCCGATCCACCACGCCCTCCCACATCGACAACCCGACGTTGACAAGACATCATACCATATGATGCTGCGCCGCATCCGAGGTCGGCTTTGAGCCCTCTTCGACCGATGCTGCGTATGGCATGAATGTCCGCATCCGGCTTTGAAACCTATACTGCAACCATCAGTCGTAACGCGTCGTAGATTGCCGCGTGGGTGTTCCGGGCAGAAATTGCGTCTCCGATACGGAAAAGCTGGAACGTGCCCTGCGCGTTGCGGACCACCGCCTGCGGCCGAACATTCAGAAAGTCCGACTGATCGATCGCACCGCCATTCGACGAGGAAGGCCGCAAGTCGTGATAGAGCTCATCAAGCGGCGTGGTGCCGTAGTTCACGACGACATGGTCGTAGTGCGCGTGCCCTAATTTTTCGGAATAGTCGGTCCCGATGATAGCGCGCAGTCGGTTACCGGCTTTCTCCACGCCACGCAGACGTTTGGTGACTGTGAATGTCACTTCGTCACGTTGCAGGTTGCGCATATAGGGGACGAGGTTCATGGCCATGACTTCAGGCGCGAAGGTGCGGTCGGGTGTCATGATCTCGACGGAGCATCCGGCGTTTACGGCCATCTCGGCGGCCTGCAGCCCGGTGTGGTCGCCGGCTTCGTCGTAAATCAGAACCGATCCTGACGGCTTTACGTCACCCGACAGAATGTCCCAGGCCGACACAACGTGATCCGGCGCGTCTGCTTCGTAAAGGGTTGTGTTCGCCATGCCTCCGGTGGCGATAACGACGACATCTGGCGTTTCGTTCAGCACGTCCGCGGCCTCGGCATAGAGATTGTAGCGGAGCTTGACACCCGCGGCCTCACACTGGGCGACACGCCAGTCGATGATCTGCATCATCTCGGCCCGCCGCTGCGAACGGGCCGTCAGGAGGACTTGCCCACCGGCGCGGCTGCCTGCCTCGAACACGGCGACGTCGTGACCGCGCGCGCTTGCGACGCGCGCCGCTTCCAGCCCTGCGGGGCCAGCACCAACGACGACGACCTTGCGGCGGTCGGTGCCGTGTTCAATGACGTGGGGCATCGAAAGCTCCCGGCCCGTCGCGGCATTGTGGATGCACAGCGCTTCGCCGCCTTGATAGATGCGGTCCAGACAGTAGTTCGCCCCGACGCAGGGGCGGATATCATGTTCGCGGCCTTCCACAATCTTGCGCACCACGTGAGGGTCGGCCATGTGCGCGCGGGTCATGCCGACCATGTCCAGAAGGCCCGAAGCGATGGCGTGCCGTGCGGTGGCGACGTCCTGGATTTTGGCGGCGTGGAATGTCGGCATGCCGGTCGCGCACCGGACCTCACCGGCGAAATCCAGATGCGGAGCCGACGGCATCCCTTGGATCGGGATCACATCCGTCATGGCCGGGTCGGTATGGATCCGACCCCGGATTACGTTGAGGAAATCGACCTGGCCCGTATCGCGCAGCAGTTTGGAAATCTCGATACCCTCTTCGGGCGTGATGCCACCCGCCTGCACCTCATCCGCCGTATAGCGAATGCCGACGATGAATTCGGGCCCGACCCGTTTGCGCACGGCGGCAAGCACATCGGTCGTAAAGCGCAGCCGGTTTTCCAGCGTATCCGCGCCGTAGGGACCGTTCAGCTTGTTGGACAGCGGCGACCAGAACTGGTCCATTAGGTGCCCGTAGGCTTGAATTTCGATCCCGTCCATACCCCCGGCTTGCATGCGTTCGGCGGCGGTCGCGTAATCTTCGATCACGCGTTCGATATCCCAATCCTCCATCATCTTGGGAAAGGCGCGGTGCGCGGGTTCGCGGTCGGGACCCGCCGAAATCGACGGCAGCCAGTCCCCCTTGTTCCAGTTCGTGCGGCGGCCCAGATGGGTCAGCTGGATCATGGCCGCACAGCCATGTTCGTGCAGGGCATCCGTCAATTCGCGGATCCACGGCACGACCTCGTCGCGATAGGCCAAGATGTTGTTGAAGACGGGCGGGCTGTCGCGGCTGACGGCGGCAGACCCGGCGGTCATTGCCAACGCCACGCCGCCTTTCGCACGCTCTTCATGATAGGCGCGATACCGGGCCTTGGGCATCCCGTCTTCGGGATAGGCCGGTTCGTGACTTGTGGTCATCACCCGGTTCTTCAGGGTCAGATGCTTGAGCTGGTAGGGCTGAAGCAGGGGATCGGCGGTGACGTGGTTTTTCATCGGGGGACCTTCTTCTTCAGCAATCAAGGATGATGTCGGTGAGCGGGCGGCTGACGCAGGGCAGGATGAAGCCGCGATCGATCTCGCGCTGGCGGATGCCGCCTTCGTGGGCCATCACTACTTCGCCCGCATGTTTGAACGTTTTGCAGGTGCCGCACATTCCCCGTGCGCAAGACGACGGGAGCGGCAGTCCGGCCTCTTTCATCGCGGCCAGGATCGTGCTGGTTTCTGCACATTCGAACGACCGACCCGTCCGGGAGAGCATTACTGTCCGGTTCGGCGTATCGACCCCCGCCGTGATGCCGGGAAGCGGCGAGGAGAAATCGAAGCTTTCCTCGCCATAGCGGTCTGCGGACACGCCTGCCGCATGCGCGGCGGTGCGCACCATCTCCATGAAGGTATGAGGGCCACAGCACAGGACGGTGCGACCCGATAGATCGGGGATGACCCTATTCAGCAGATCGGCATCGGGCCGGACACCGCCGGGTCCGCGTGTGACAATTGGCATATGGACAAGGCCGCGAAGACGGCGTGACATGCCGTCGATTTCGTCAGCGGCAACAAGATCCGTCGATGTGGGTGCGACCTGGATCAAGACAATATCAAGGTCCATGCCCCGGTCGGTCGCGGTGCGCACGATCGATAGCATAGGGGTGATCCCGCTGCCCGCCGCCACCAGCGCATAGGCCGTTCCCGGCCACGTGGCAGGGCCGAAGCGACCCGACGGGCCCAACGCCTCGACGATGGCACCCGGAACAAGCGTGTCGTGAAGCGCGCGCGCGCCGGGGCCGTTATGCCGCTTCACCGAAATCTCGATCCCACCGTCTCGCGCGGCAGAGGACGCGATGGTATAGCACCGCTCGATCGGGCCGTCCGGCGTGTCGATACGGAACGTCATGAACTGACCGGGATTGTGTTCGATCCGGCTGCCATCCTGCGGCGTCAGAAAAAAGCTCCGCATATCCGCCGTTTCGTCCCAGACGGCACGACAGACAAGCTGGCCCCACCGGTCCGATGGAAACCGCCGCCGCCGCCGTGCCCCCCAATCGGCAAGGTCTACCCGCGTCACGCGCCGTATCCGTTGGCCTGCATGCGGGTGACATACCACGCCGCGAATTCGTCCAGCGCCCTTTCGGTGTAGGGCGAATAGGGGCCGGGCCGGTATCCGGGCGACGAGACGCCGCGATGGGCCAGTCCGACGAGATGCGCGTCCTCCGCGTTCGTGGTCTTCCACACGGATGTGAGTGTTTCAAGATCGTAATCCTCGCCCTCGACCGCGTCCGAATGGACCAACCACTTCGTGCGGACCAGCGTTCTGTCCGGGCCCAACGGAAAAGCGGTGAAGACAACGGCATGATCGGACATGACGTGGTTCCAGGAATTGATCCCCCACAGATGCACATCGCCCATCCAGGGTCTATCCGCTTTGCCCAACGGGATCTGCACGGCGGCGCGGGTGTCCGGTGTCTGGCTTTCGCCCAACCCCGCGATGATCAATCGCTGGGTGCGAAAATTCGTGGGCCAGCCAACCGTATGTTCGATGGCCTCGAAGGGCATGCTTTCCTTGCGCCAATATTGTTCATAGCTGGCATAGGCATCGAGCAAGGCGTTCGCTTCCGCCTTTTCAGTGTCGGTCAATCCTTCCGGGTCGTAGCCGAAATCCGCCGCGTGGAACGACAGGCTAAGTTGCGGATGGTTGGACGCGCAGTGATAGCACTCTCGGTTGTTCTCCATCGTCAGCTTCCAGTTGCCCTCTTCGATCAGGTCCTGCTCGAAAGCGACCTTGGCATTGCGCAGATCGTAATCTGCCAATCGCGGCTCCAGAACCGCAGCCAGTTCCGCGATATCCGCCGGGGGATCATTCGACAGGCAGGCATATAAGATCCCTCCGATGTCGCGCAGGGCGACGGGCTTGAGGTGATGCAGCGACCGATCGAAATCGACCCCCATATGCGGCGCGCGCGCAAGCGCTCCGTCCAGATCGTAGGTCCATTGGTGATAGGGGCAGACGAGTTTCCCCACGACCGACCGGCCCGGCGGCAAAAACCGCGCCCCCCGGTGAGAGCAGACATTGTGAAAGGCCCGGAGCGCGTCGTCGTCGTCGCGCAGGATGACGATGGAGGCGGGACCGATATCGATCGCAATGACATCCCCAGCCTCGGGAATGTCGCAGGTCACGCCCACGGCGATCCAGTGCTGCCCGAAGATCACTGTGCAATCCGCCTGCCAGGCCGCATCTGACGTATAAAGCGATGCCGGAAGACTGTAGCCCCGTCGCCGCGCCGCCAGTAGCGTCGCGATATCATCGGAACGGGAATTGCCATGATCCAGCATTGTGTCTCCTCGGCGCAGGATATGTCGCCACTACGATCTGTCGTATTTGGCATCATGCGCTTGACTGGAGCCTCGGAAAACCGCACTAATTTGCGCAAATCCATACGCTCAGGTTATGGCTCAAGTGACTTGTGCAGGAGGCCACGATGTCCCACCAGATCCGCCGCAGCGTTCCCTCCCTCACGGCGCTCGTGGCGTTCGAGGCGGCGGGCCGACACGAGAATTTCACGCGGGCCGCTGCGGAGCTTGGGGTAAGCCAAGCCGCCGTCAGTCGACAGATCGCCGCGCTGGAGGCCGATTTGGGCGTCGCCCTGTTCATACGGGCCAATCGCCGCGCCCGGCTGACCGCGGGCGGCAAGTCGCTTTACGATGCGGTGAAGGACGGGTTCGATGGGATAGCGGACGCCGTTGCCCAGCTGCGCACAACTCATGTGGACCTGACCGTCAGTGTATCGGTCGCCTTCGCGCACTTTTGCCTTCTACCGATCCTGTCGTCGTTCCGCGCGACCGCACCGCAGATCGGCGTGCGGGTCATTTCCGAGGATGACTGGCGGGCACCTCACGATCGCACGATCGACCTGGCGATCCGGTATGGGCGACCGTCGTTCAACGGCATGTCCATCCTTGGATCGCTCGCCGAAACGATCGTGCCGGTCTGCGCACCCGATATCGCGTCAAGGCTCGACGGCATCTCGGTTGAAGACCTGATCCGCCAGACAGACGTGGCCCTAATCGCATGTGATGCCCCGGAACCGAGCTGGCTCGATTGGTCTCAGTGGTTGTCGCAGATTGGGTTAAACAGGACTTCCGTGCAGGCAGGCTTGAATTTTACCAGCTATTCGGACGCGGCCTATGCAGCTATGGCAGGTCAGGGGGTTCTTCTCGGCTGGACCGGCCTTCTCGATCGGCCCCTTGCCGATGGGCGGTTAATCGAATTGGACTTGCCCCGGATTCAGCCAGAGGAATGTCACTACGTCCTCATTCCAGAACGTCGCCAACCATCACGCGCGGTCAAAGCCTTCGCGCGATGGTTTCAGGAAGGTGCTTTTCAACATGTTTAGTTGCTGACACTAAACTTGTGTCAAGGTCGGTCAAATCAGCAGGTAAAGCAGAAAAGCAGACCATGCCTGCGACGTGGCGAACGGCAGCTTTGTCCGCATTGCTGCCATCGAACGGATCAAAATGCTGCGCAACTGCTTCAAAGTCCGCTTCGGGGGAAGCTGCGGCGCGGCGACGCAAGGTTGTGCCAATGTCCGCTGTGGGCCGTGAGCGCCCCCCCCAACATGAAGGGCGGAAACCAGACTTTCGCTGCGCTAAGTTCCCGGGCAGGCTATGTGGGTAACAGCTGCCGTTCGGCAGATGGCGGGGTGTGGCAATTTTGAGTGTCGCGCCAGCAAGTCTTTGTAGGATTGGCCTCTGAGTCGAAAGAGCGCAAGGTTCTTTGCCTTGTGCATGAAGTTTGCAAATTATTCCCAGACAAGACCCGTATATGGTTTCACGCACCAATGATACGTAGCGAGCTGTCTTTGACGAGTCGCAGCGCATCATTATCAAAGGCACCCCGTGCAAGGACCCGGTAGCCAACGGTAAGGGCGACCAGCGATTTTGCCGCACTTCCAGCATCAATTGATGCGTCTATTATTTGTGCTTTTTTGCCCTTCTCGATCACCCTGAGAAAGAAATCCTCTAAAGCGCTAAGCGCCCTATCCACGACGGCCTGTATATCCTCGTTATGATTGGGGAACTCCAATGCTGCGTGGATGATCAGGTTTCCCTTCTGCTCGCGCTCGGTCACGCTTTGATGAACGACCGTGTCAAAAAGCGACAGGATCGCATCGATCGGATCGGGCTTGGCTTCGAGCTGCGCCAAAGTCTGTGCCTGACGTTCTTCGACAAAGCGGGTCAGGACAGATTTGAACAAATCGTGTTTGTTGCCAAATGTGGCGTAAAGGCTGCCACGGTTCACGCCCATGGCCTTTACAAGATCGGCAACCGACGTCGCCTCGTACCCCTTGACGGAAAAAACCTCGGCAGCCTTGTCGAGAGTGGGGTCAATTTCGAAACTCTTTTCCCAAGGCATCATCGTGGTCCTTTGTGCGCGCAAAAGCGGTTTGTGCAGCGTCTGGTCCGGCAAGCTATCCATTGTTTTCGACCGCGGCGCAAGAGTGTTGACCAATCGTTCCAAACTGACTATGTGGTTTTGAACGATCATTCCAGATTGAGTCGCACCCGCCGTTTGAGTTCGAGAGGTATCCAATGGACCAACTATTGAAAGAGCTATTACTAATCGTCGGTGTCGCCGCTGTTATCACCCTTGTTGCTTATCCGCTTATGCGACGGTCAAGCGCGTCGGGTGCGGCCAATGCCAACCGCTTGCTCAGCGGCCTGCTGGGCGCGTTCCTGTTGTTGGGTGGCGTCGCCAAATTCTTTTTGCCCTTCACCGACATGTTTGCGCAGCAAATTGCGCTGAGCCAGCTACCATTTCCGGCGCTATCCGCTTTTGCAGGTCAGGCCGGAGAGATTGCCGCCGGAATCATTCTGCTTGGGTTTTTTATCGGATGGCAGCGGTTGCAGGGGCCCATCAGCGATCTGATTTTCGCCCTCACAACACTGCTCGTCGTGATCATCATGCTGGTTGCCGTCTACGTGCATCTGCATCCAGACGTCCCGGCAGAAGTGCTTCCATTTCAATCCAAACCACCCGTTCTGACGGTCATCATCATGGCACTTGCGATCCTGAACGGATGGCTGCGCCGTAAAACACGTCTGTCCTGACACCCCAACTTGAAAGGGCTGCTATGCCTACTTCCCACCCAACCCATCGCTCAATCCCGCAGAAAATTGCTATCGTCGCAGCCGTCATGGGCAGTGTTGCCGGGACGCTTACCGGTATCATGACCTGGGCCAATACTGGTTTCTCGGAAATCTTCCTACCCAATTGGGGGATCTCCTTTCTGAAGGCTGTGTTCGTCCTGTTGCCTTTCGCGTTCTTGCTCATGGGGCTGTTTGACAAACTGTTGTCTCGGATCATGCCGGGGCTGGCCCCAATGAAACTGCGGATCGTGCTTGGGCTCATCATGGCGGTGATCATGCAGTCTCTTATGGCAGTGATCACAGCCGGAACCGAAGGAGGCTTCGGTGATATGGCGGTTTTGAGAGAGCTTTGGCTTAATGCCTTTATCACGGCCTTTCCTGTTGGGCTCGTCCTGGCCTTGGTGCTGACGACAACTGTGCGCCCTTGGCTTTTGGCCATGTTGCGCGCTTGATGCGTTAATACGGCCCGCCGCTGGCTTTGGTGGTGGGCATTCTATTGTTAGGGGGCGCTATGCGCGCAACAACACCTTTTAGCACAAAGCCTGGGCTTCATTATGCTTGGGTCGTTGCTTTTGCCGGGGCTTCAGCAATGATCTGCGGCCTTGGTCTTGCGCGATTTGCTTTCGGAATGATGTTGCCATCCATGTCAACATCGCTCGGCCTGACATACGGGCAAGGCGGGGTTTTGGGCTTTGCCAATATGGTGGGCTATCTGGTTGCTGTTTTGCTGGCCCCAATCATCTTACCCCGGCTTGGCACCAGACTGACCGTTACATTCAGCTTGCTCTTAATTGCCCTTTCCATGTTTGGGATGGCGCTGACCCAAAGCTTTGCGACACTCTGCGCCCTGTATATCATCACCGGAATTGGCAGCGGCGGCGTTGTGCTGCCCTCAATGAGCGTCATGTCGCATTGGTTTCTCCCATCGCACCGGGGACTTGCGGCGGGCCTTGTGATGTCTGGACCGGGTTTCGGCATCATCTTGAGCGGCTTTGTCGTGCCAAGGTTGGTGCCGACCTTCGGGCTGCAATCATGGCAGGTTGGCTGGATCATCTTTGCTGCGATCTCTACGGCTATCGCGATGCTGGCTTTCGCTTTGCTACGCAACCACCCTGTCCAAAAAGCACAGGGACCTTTCGGGCGCGCCCAAGACCACAGCACCGCGCGCGATGCGTTGATTGGGCGGGCGAAGCTGAGCTTGCTGATGAGTATGGGCCTGATCTTTGCCATCTACGGCGCGGTTTACATGCTCTATGTCACCTTCATCGTAACAAGCATGGTCGACGCATACGGGCTTGATCCGACGGCGGCGGGTACAGCTTGGTCTTCTTTCGGGTTTCTGAGTATCTTTTCGGGCGTATTGTTCGGCGTCATCTCTGACAGGGTTGGACGACGGCGCGGGCTGGCGATGGCCTTTGCGGTGCTGGCTTTGTCATTTCTTCTGGTGGGCACCGGGACGGACGTAACAGCTCTCTATCTCTCAATCCTTCTGTTTGGGCTGGCGGCCTGGAGTATCCCTGTGATCATGGCTGCCTCGGCCGGAGATTTTTTCGGCACTGCTGGGGCAGCCAATGCGCTGGCGGCGCTGACATTTGCCTTTTCAGGCGGGCAAGCCGCAGGACCAGTTATCGCAGGTTTTTTTGCTGAACGTAGTGGTGATTTCGGCGCAAGCTACGTCATTTCGGGCATCGCTGCCGCCTTGGCAATCGCTATGAGCCTGCGTTTGAAAACCCCTGACCGGGGAAGCTGATCAAAGCTTGTACAGGGCAAGCCTCCATACCTATTGGGTAAATCCTGCACCAAGTTCGCGCAGTATCCCGCGCAGCCATTGCTGGGCCGGGTGGTTTCCAAGGCGCTTGTGCCAAACCATGTGAACACTGCGCATGGCTTGAGGTGTTTCCAGCGGACAGGGAGAGACGAGTGTACCAACGTTTCGCTCAAACTCGCGCGCGACGCTGGCCGGACAGGTCAGGATAAGATCGGTCGTCTCCAAGATGAGCGGTGCTGGGCCATAGGTTGGCATCGTATAAACGACGCGGCGCGTGCGGCCGCGGTCCGCCATTGCATCGTCGATCCAGTTTCGACGTTTCCCTGTTGCGCTGACAAGCAGATGTTCCACGGATGCATATCGGTCCAATGTCGGTGGTTTTCCGACCATCGGGTGGCCTTTGCGCATCGTGCAGACCCATTTCTCTTCGAACAAGGGCTCAGATGCGAACCGTTCGGGCGGGTCCGGCCACGCCAGCAGCGCCAGATCGGCGCTCTGGTTATCCAGATATTCCCCGTAGTGAATGCTGGGGGATATGGCTTGCAATGAAACGCCCGGTGCCTCTTGTCGGACGCGGCTGAGCAATTTTGGGAAGAGGGTGATCGTCGCATAATCAGGCGTGGCAATCGTGAACAGCCGTGTTGCCGTCACTGGATCAAACGATGCACCATCCAGCGCCATCTGAATTTCATTCAAGGCCGAGCTAATCGGCCCGCTGAGTTCAAGCGCCCAAGCGGTGGGGCGCATGCCCTCGGGCGTCCTGATGAACAACTCATCCCCCAGCCGATCGCGTAGGCGCGTCAGCGCGTTGGAAAATGCTGGTTGCGACAGGCCAATGGTGCGCGCAGCTCGGGTGACATTGCGCTCACGCATAAGCGCATCAAAGGCGACCAACAGGTTCAGATCCAGAGAACGTAAATTCATTTTGTGAATATAGAATGTTTTATCATTCAATTTCAATATGGAAGGCGCATGCCCCATATTCGGGTGGAGCGCAGCAAACTGCTGTACCATTTGAAAGGAAACGAAATGGGCAAGCTTACCGGAAAGACCGCCGTCATCACCGGCGGCAACAGCGGGATCGGTCTGAGCACCGCCAAGACATTCATCGATGAAGGCGCGCAAGTCGTGATCTTTGGTCGCGATCAGAAGTCACTGGATGATGCTGTAGAAACCTTAGGTGATAACGCCATCGGTGTGCAGGGCAATGTTACGCAAGATTCTGACCTAAAACGCCTTTTCGCCGCAACCAAAGACCGCTTTGGCAAGGTGGACATCCTGTTCGCCAATGCCGGTGTCGCGGATTTCGCGCCTGTGGCACAAGCGGGTGAGGACCACTTTGACAAAGTTTTCGATGTGAACGTAAAAGGCGTTTTTAAGACTGTTCAGCACAGTATTGACGCGCTGAATGTCGGCGCGTCGGTGGTGCTGACCACATCAGTGTCGAATACCAAAGGTATGGCAGGTATGTCAGCCTATGCGGCAAGCAAAGCGGCAGTGCGGTCTTTTGCGCGCAGCTTCTCGGGTGAACTGGTGGCACGCGGTATCCGCGTCAACGCAATCTCGCCTGGCCCTGTAGCCACACCGATCTATGCCCGTGCAGGCATGTCAGAAGCCGAGATTGACGCAATGGGCAAAGGCATGGCCGATCAGATCCCGCTCAAACGCTTTGCCGAACCTCGCGAGATCGCGACCGCAGCCCTGTTTCTTGCGTCCAGCGACTCCTCCTACGTGGTCGGCACCGAGCTGGTCGTCGATGGCGGTTGGACGCAGGTCTGAAATCGCCCCGACTGGTGGCGGTGGCTTCAACATCCCCCGAAGCACGGTCACCATTTTTTACACCCTACCAAACCAGACAAACCTAAAAAGGAAACAATGATGACTGACTTTACACTTCACGACGAGAATACAGCTCCTGAAGGCAGCAAAGAATTGTTGGCGAAATCCAAAGCAGCCTACGGCATGATCCCCGGCTTGCACGCCGTCATGGCCGAAGCGCCGGGCCTGTTGGAGGCCTATCAGCAAGTCCATGAGCTGTTCGTGAACTCGAGCTTCGACAAGGACGAACTGACCGTCGTCTGGCAGACCATCAATGTTGAAAACGCCTGCCACTACTGTGTTCCTGCCCACACTGGCATCGCCAAGAGCATGGGTGTCGATGACGCGATCACAAATGCGCTACGCGACAAGACCGCACTGCCCAATGCACGGCTGGAAGCGCTGCGGGACTTCACGCTGGCTCTTGTGCGCGAGCGTGGAAATCTGGATGACGCAACCGTGCAGACCTTCCTTGATGCAGGCTTTACCAGGCGCAACATCCTTGAGGTGATCCTGGGCTATAGCCAGAAGATCATGTCGAATTACACCAATCATATCGCAGATACGCCGGTCGATAAGCCATTCCAGAAATTCGCTTGGACACCCTCTGCATGAACCTTCCCGGGGTTGCGATGCACAGTTTTGCAGCCCCGGATTTCGATTTTGGTTGCTCCATCCTATTCTTGAAAGGAACTCCCATGACTGATCTTAAATCCGGATTTATTGCGGGCCTCGCTGCAACCGTGGTCCTGTCTGCGATGATGTTGATGAAAGGAGCGGTCGGGGCCTTTCCTGAACTCGACCCCATACACATGATCGCTGGCATGCTGGGCGCGCCCGCCTTGGTAGGCTGGATTGGCCATTTCGCTATCGGTACGCTCGCTTGGGGTGGTGGTTTTGCTTTGCTGAATGTCTCGATCCCCGGTGATAAGCAGACCGTGAAGGGTATTCTTTTCGGCATCGCCGCGTGGTTTGGTATGATGGTCGTTATGATGCCAATGGCGGGTGCCGGCCTATTCGGCATTGGCTTGGGGATCGGAGCGATGGCTGCCGTCATGACGTTGATCTTGCATATCGTGTTTGGTGCAGTCTTGGGGTCGGTTTTTGCCTCATTGCATGCTGAAGTTTCCGCGTAACCTATCAGCCATAATGTGGGATCCAGCATGCATTACATTTATTGGGCACTTCTCGGGATGGCGGGGTATTCAGCCACAACAGTACTCGTCAAGCTGTCAACGCGCAGCGGAGAATTGAATGCCTTCGCTGTTCTGGCTATCGCGACGAGCATCGTGGCCTTTTCGGCGATCACATATGCAATCTGCAGCGGGGCATTCATCGAATTCTTCCCTGCTAAATTAGTCGGCACACCCGCGATCTACGCTTATGCAGCGGGTATCACGCTGACCATCGCAGTTGGATCGCTGTTCAAAGGGCTGTCGCTGGGCCCGGCAAGTGTCGTGGTTCCGATTTATGGGATGTTTATTCTTGGCGCAGCGCTACTTGGCATCGTGATTTTGAAAGAGCCTTTGACAGGCAGCAAAGCAGGCGGGCTGGCACTTGCGGTGATTGGGATTATCCTTGTTGCGCGGTAAAGTTATCAAGCAACGCAAGTACAAAAATTCCCCCATTCAAACATTTGTAGTAAATGGGTGAAATGCCCCCCCCGTCGCAGATATTCGGTTAAAGCAAAATGCTTCGGTGCGCATCAAGGTCCGCTCTGGGAAAGCTGCGCTGCGGCGTAGAGAGTCTTCGCCAACGGCCGCTTAGGGCCGATTTCGGCATTTATAAAAGTCACGGCAGTTAACATTCTCCGCTCGCTCTGGGCCTCTTCTGCGACCACAACAGCCCACCTCGGACGGCACAAGACCGCCACGATGAGCGGACCAGTTGAAGGCGCTGAACTTACTCGCGTGCAGCCATCAGCTTTTATGTAAGCGCCTTGGGCAGTGGACATTTCCCCTAATTGTCGGCCCCTGCAAACGAGATGAACGCTCGCCGCTTTAACTCTGACATTACGAACAAGTCAGGTGGCCTCTCGATACTTCATCAGCATCCATGCCGCCGACGTACGACCAATCGACGGCATTTTCATCAAAATCCAACTTAAGAATTCCAGCAACCTTGGTGACTATTTCGGCAGTTCGATTGTTGCCGGGAATTGCTTGATTGGTGACTTTACCACCGGCACCGGCTACAAACACCGTCGTTCCCCCTCTCGAAGGATGACCATCACCATTAAGCGGGACCGTCCGTTCGAAAAAATGATTGTGTCCATTTAGAACGAATATAGCCCCAGCGTCAGCTACTTTCGAAAACAGCAGTCTGGCATTGTTTGAGGCGCTGCGCTCGACAGCCGAGAACGCTGGTTTGTGAAAGAATGCCCCGATGCACTTATCCTGATTTTTAGCTAGTAAATCGTCAATCCAAAGAGCTTGCTGAGAGTCCTGGGAGGCATCAATTTCACTATTTAATGACAGAATGATCCATCTTCCCGCACGAAGAGCATAGTAGCCGTTTCGATCCGGACCCGCACGGTCCGCCCAATAGTCAAAATATCCATATGCGTCAATCGACTGGTATTCATGGTAACCCGGTGTAGGCCAAGTTCGCTGTTTTGCTTGCCCCCAGTACGGATCATAACAGTCGTTAAATGATACAGGCTCACCGCGTTTGTAGGCGAGATCCCCCAATGCGAGCACCGGCAGATCGGAAAACTTGTTCAAGATGGAAGTCGTCACCAGCATCCCTTGATTGGGCTCAAGAGCCGGTCGCTCTATCCCTAGGGCATACCGGATATTTCGGTTAAGCTGGTCAACACCTCCGTTCACGCGACAGGCCGCTATATCGCCGGCAGCCAGCAGGGAAAAAGTGTTCGAGGTCGTCAATTTATGAACCCGGTCAGGGTCAAATATTTTGCTTTCTTTTGCGTTGCCAAACCTGCCAAGAGTCGACGCCGCCATCGATAACAGAGCGCCTTCAGTCGCTGCAAACACAATAGCTGCTGCTACAAGCCCCAAGTACCATCTTGCTTTCCCAAACATGCTTGCCCCTTTTTGTACAGGGCTAACCTCGATACAGTAGCGATAAGTTTACCAAAGGGTTACCAAACGGTAATGTTGGTTAGGCAGCTCGGGTCCAAAAATTTTAAGGTACGGGCTGATCTGGATTCGATAGATAAAATTCTAACCTATAAATTGGGCCAGTCTGACTTTTCTGCCGCCCCAAGGGATTCATTTAGAACGTTATCGGTTCGAAGGTGACCGAGCTCTTGAAGCTCAGTGCTATGTTCTGTCGGCGCGGGTCGCAGAGGCTAATGATTTACGGGAAGAGGGCTGCTTCGGCCGCTCACCCTTTGTCCCAAGAGCCGTCTCTAATTTAACTCCGACTTGATAAGTCTGAAGAAAGTTTCGAAAGGAAAGTTGCTATAGCAATTCCCCTTTCCGCTGTTCGACAGCCGGAAGCCACGCTCTGCGGAAGCTTTTAACTATGCTGTAAACAGTATTGCGACCCACGGTCATACGGTAAATGGTTGCCGAATGTGGTGGTCATCTCAAACGCATGATGGCCGGATCATGCTCCATGAAGTCTCTAACACCCCAGTTGATCATGCGGCGTGAATTTGGATCGCGGGCGACAGAGAGATTAAGCCAACCATTGAGCACCCAATGTTAGCTGATATCAATGGCTACTTTCGGATGGGGCGGATCTGCGTAACACCCCATATCGACACGACCCAAACTTTTTACCCCAGAAGTTTGTCCCACTGCTTCAAGCCCATAGACGGTTTTTTATATTCGATTATAGGATTTTAAAAGAGCGGCATAAAACCGTGACACGTCAATTGTGTCTATCAATATTAAGCTACTCAAGGTCATTAAAGATGATCGGTACAAAGGCGGGTGTCACAACCGTATTGGCGAGCCTTCATACAACTTTAGAAAGAAAAGCTCAAAATCGGCACCGGTTACCTTAAGTATGACGCAAAGCTCTATTGGGTCCAATCGCCGCTCCCCAAGCTCGTACTTCGCAACATAGGATGCTGGCTTTCCAAGTATTTCAGCAAGCTTTGCCTGCGACATACCTGCCTCTAGCCTAACCCTAACGATCTCTTGCCGAAGCAATCGGTATGCATCTGTGTGAACTGCGCCTGCCAAGCTGCTTGCTCCTGAAAGCCTAGACAAGCACCCATACCTCAGTCATAGATTGCTCCCAAAATGGGAGCGATCTATGACTGAGCTAACAATGACGTTAACCCGACAAAACACTAGACCGAGTGTGCTGCTACCTTTCCACCTCGTGTGGTTTGGTAGGTTGTCAAAAAGGCAAGGCGCGATAGCTTTCCAAAAGCGTCTGATAGTAAAACACTCGGAAAAGGGGTCAGCGCTTTCTGGTAAAAAGGTATCTTTGACAAAGCGCGGTCTACGACAATTGGACCCAATCTTAATATCAAAAAAAACCGATGCGCCTTCCTTATTTGCATATCTTCTAGAAAGAGATGGTCACGTCACCAGTGAACCATTTTACATCTACGCAGACACCCCATTGGCCTTATATTGGGGCTATTCACACCCCATTTGAGATATAGTGCAGCTAAAAACTTAACGTCAGCGCATGATGAAATGCTTCGCTTTGAAGGCTGTTCCGATGACCTAGCCACGACTGAACTGCCCCTTGTTTGCCGGAGACCCAAAAGCAAGGATACTGGTTATGGAAAAGAACGAGTGTGGAAACAGATATTCACCTCAAGTGCGCGAACGTGCCGTGCGGATGGTATTCGATCATAAGGGTGAATTTGACAGCCACTCTGCAACGATCAAATCGATTGCACCTGAGATTAGTTGTGGGCCGGATACCCTGCGTGCGTGATGTACGCAAGGAGATGCAGGAGATTGTCGGCAAGCGGCGTCGGTTCGGCTACCGTCGGATCGGCGCTTTGATCGAACGTAAAGATGTGATCATGAACCACAAGAAACGTTATCCGCTATACTGGGACGAAGGGCTTTCAGTGAAACGACGCCGCGGTCGCAAGCGGGCCCAAGGCATACGCACGCCTATGCCGCAGGCGGTGCACCCCAATGCACGGTAGTCGCTAGACATTCTCTCCGACAGCTTCGGGGCTTCACGGAAGTTCCGTATTCTGGCGGCAATCGACGACTGCAGCCGCGAGAACTTGGGCCTAACTGCAGACACCAGCATCTCCGGTGCGCGTGTCGCTCGGGAACTGAGCGCCTTGATCCGGATCTATGGCAAGCCCGGCTGCATTGTCAGCGACAACGTCCTATGCGCAGAATAAATGGCTGATTTGGCATCAGGTCATTGTCGTATCGAGGTGGCTCGACACTTTCAGAGAATGCCTCAGTTCGGCTTTTTGTCAACGACAGTCTCTTCCATAACAAACCCAGAGTACGCATTTGCGGCTCTCACCGTCCTTAAGACGAGATCATCGGGTCGCTAACACAGAAGGCCTGAATATTATCTACGAGGTCAGATGTCTGCCTCTACGGCCCTTACAGAGAAAGGTCCTTCTGTGATCGATCACCCCTCAAAGAAGGGGCGATAGAGCTCGCCATGTTTAATGATCGCGAAATGTGCGGGCCATTCACTGCCCGACAGGGTATTGCGTAGCAATGTCCCGAAAGGGTGCGGCGATTGCGGTATACGCCTTTCGGCGCAAATGTGAGTTGTGGCGGTCCTTAGCGATGTAGCGCTCGAACTTATCCCGGAAGCGGTTGGTCCGCTGCATAATGGCAACCTGACCAGCGATCCATAGGGTGCGGCGCAAACGGGCATTCCCTTATTTTGACAGTTTGGTTTGACCCCGGAATGTGCCGGACTGGATAGTTACCAGGCCCCTTTCGGCAGATTGCTTTGCAATTGCCTGCCGGACAGTGCATACTGCAGAACTTCAAAAACTGTCGGTGATGTCGAAAGCGGCGTAAGTCGCCAGCTTCTGCGAGGATATCGCATCGAAAAAGACCTGCGCGACCTGAGCGCTGACCCACGCCGTGCCGCGCGGAAAGACCGATCAAAGCCCATTATCGAAGCATTCGAACTATGGCTCGCCCAAAACCGCGCCCGTGTCTCAACCAAATCGCCGACCGGAGAAGCCTTGAAATACATCGCAAAATACTGGGACGGGTTGTGCCTGTTCCTCGACGACGGTCGCATCGAACTCGACAACAACCCGGTCGAGCGAACAATCCGCCCCATCGCCCTGAACCGCAAAAACGCGCTCTTCGCCGGGCACGACGCTGGCGCGCAGAACTGGGCCGTCATCGCGTCACCAATCGAGACCTGTAAACTCAACGGGATCGAACCGCATCGCTATTTGTCTTGTGTTCTGACTGCCATCGTAGGCGGGCACAAACAAACAGACATCAACAAACTGCTGCCATGGAACTACGCCAAACCCGTGTGAACAGCGCACCGCTTACGCAGAACGCCTTCATCAAGTCATTCAACGGCAGCCTGCGCGATGAGCTGCTGAATGAGGAGATCTTCGACAGTTTGAATGATGCGCGGCGGAAGCTGGCCCTCTGGCGCTACGACTACAACACCGTCAGGCCACACTCATCGCTCGGAGGCCAGACGCAAAAACAAGCGCGGCTGGCGCTTGAGCCATTTGGGGCTCCGCGCCCACCGCGCTTGCCCAATCCGGAACCCCCAACTATCAAAACCAAACCTGTAAACTCTTGTTATGAGTGAGGGACCAATGGGGGGCAGATCACTTGAAGGGCGTGTTAGTTTAGCTGACATCTAAAATGAGCGAATCAGCTACTGCGAATAGTCTCAGTTTTATTGTCGCGCGCTGCAATTCAGTTCCAAATGTGCAACGCATATTGGCCTGTTCCCGCAATTGGTGGCGGAATATCACTCATCAAACCGTTTGCGTCCATACGCTGCAACTTCGTTAAATGTTGAAGCATTACATGCGATACTGAAGTGACGCCGTTGCACGCTTGATCAGACGCTGGTCTATTTCTGAAAAAGCCAACAATTCCTTTTCCGGGAGGTCAGCAATTCTTACGAGCGCCTCTGTATAGTGGCTGGGCTGTCCAAGCATAGGAAGCAAACGCTCTGAGAGAGGTACGGGAATTCCCACCTCATCAATCTCCTTAACCCAACGGGGACGAAACCACGACTCTAGTTCCAGTACAAAAAATGCGTAATCTGCGTCGATGCTCGGATCAATTTCTCGGAGAAGCTGGTTTATAGCAGCGACAGCAGTGGCGTGATTGAACTCACATGCGCCGAGAAATTCGAACGAGCGTTCAATGCCTTCTTGTATCTCATCTTTCGAAAAAACCTCTTGGAACCAACTCAGAAAATCTGCGAGCGTGGGCTTTTTCAATAGCATATCCCATGCCCAAGCCATTTGCTTCACAGACAGTCGCGTCGTTTTGTCGTTTTTGGATTGAAGAAGGGGGCGGATAACCTCAGCGAGCATAAGCCTTTGGTTGTACCCCGGATGACCGGACCACTCGAACCTATGCCGCTTAGCCTTCAGGTGTTTTCTCAAATTGGCTTTCGCGCCACTTAGTACCTCCGCGCCGAAATGTCCGAATTTTTTAAGGGTTTCTGGTGAAAGATCATATTCTAGAGGAAGGCTTTGTTGCCGCTCCAATCCGACTGGTCCAAGCTCTGATGGCTCATAGTTCATCAAGATATATTCGTCAGTTTGGTCTGGGTCAGAAAGGACTGGAACGTCTACAGTCAATTCGTCTTCTTGCGGAGGCGAATAGTACAGAAATACATTTCCTACGAAGTGTTGCATCATCCTTCCAACCCTTCCTCTAATATTTGAGAAAGAGAAAAAGTCAAAAGGCTTGGTGCTAATCTCCTTGTCGTAGACAAAAACGTTTTCTGCTGACGTATTTACTCCCTCAATTAGGGTCGAAGTGCACAATAGGATAGGCAGAGTCCCTTCATTGAAAAGCTCTACAAAGAGCTGCGCAACCGCGCGAGGAATTTTACCATGATGCATACCGATGCCAGCTTCGCATGCATCTGCCAATATCCATTGATCATGGTAGTTTTCGCGAACCCAAGCGCTGAGTTCGTCAGCAATTTCTGACCCAGCCCTAAATTTCTCATCAAGAAGTTCTTGTACCAAACGCCGCATAGCAGGGGGCGACTTAGAATACACCAGGGATTGCTGATCACTTGCCCCGTTCAAATCTGAAAGGAAACACTCGAATTTCTCTTTTTCCGCTGTGCGATCGACTGTGTTGACGGTAACCGTCTGGTAGCCGGAACGTAAGAACACCAAGCGTTCCTTCCACGAGGGGCCAACGTTCAAAAAGGCGATATTTGGTCCTGCGAGGAAGAACTGCGTCGTCATGCGCAGGGCTCGGTAAAGTGCGACGTTCAGTGTCTGGAAACGATGGTCTTCTCTATGCGGGTCAAGCTTATAGAATTCGTCTACGAAGAGGAAGTCGATACCCTCGAAGTCATCGCGATTGAGAAATCTTTCTTGCGTTAAAACGTAGATCACTTTCTTGTAGTGACGCGTGTCAGATTGTTTTGATATTATTTGGTATTCTTTACCAAAGGTTTTCTCTAATCTTCGGCGGGTTTCATCGATCAAAGCAATCGTTGGAACAATAGCGCAAACGCAGTTCGGCCTCTTCTCAGAAATAAAGGCATCTACGATAAGGCTCTTTCCGAAGCTTGTCGGTGCGCTGAGCGCAATATTATCACCTGAAAGTAGATGGGACAGAACTTCCATCTGTTTTGCGTGAAGGTAGACTTTTTTGTTCAAATGAACGGCGAACGCTTCCATCGCCATTGCTCGCAATGGGTTCAGGCCGTCAGCATCAATATAGGGAAACAGACCGCAAGCTTCGGCGAGATGTTCAATGGCATCATGTGATCCAAACGGCACTTGCCCTTTCTCGCTCGCATCAAGCAGACGGATCGCGATCTCAAGAGCATCTTTGTCCTCATATCGTTCAGAGCGTACAATACTACTCGCCTCTGAGATCGCTTCGAAGATGTCGTCGCCAGAGAGAATTTGATCTTCTTCAAGATTTCGGAGAGTATCAAGAGAAGTCATGCAAAAGCCTCTAGCTTCTTATCGAAAAACGCCACAAGGTCAGCTTTCAAATGCATCGGCACAAAGATGAGTTGCAGCCGCACCGTAATGTCACTTTTACTATCTGCAACGAGTTGGTGAAGTGAACTGATTTCACTTTCAATTTCTTTTTGAAATTCATCGGTCAAATCAGCGTGTTTCGAGATTGCGGTGCTCTCGTAAGCAATAAGCACAGGGAAAACCGATTGCTTAAGTAATTTGTCGCTGGTTGTATTTTGATGCAGCAGCTTTTGAAGGTCGTCAGCTTGAGGAATTTCTTCTGGTATATGTCCGTAGAGCATCGCCTTCTCGGTATCCAGAAATGCAGGAAGCAGATGTTCGCGTACGGACGCCAAGGCGTCTCGGATCGCGCGCTTAGGATCAGTGTAAAATTTCGATTCTCCCAGCCAAAGTTCAATATCGCCTTTGGCGTAAACGACATGAACGGCATCAAAACCTTTGACAGTGTCATTATGGCTAGTTTTCAATATCAGCTTGCACAGAACGGGAAGTGTGCCGAACTCCTGTACACAGGCAATGTGCAGAAGTATTTCCCCAATCTCTCCTCGGCTTCCGGTCTTTTTCGTTCTGTAGACATGAGCTGCCGCAAGTTCGATGCGCTCGTGCCAATTGGCAGAATCAAGCGTGTCTTTTCGTGTTTGATCCAAGGCTACTTGAGGTAACCAAGAGAAAATGTGTGAAGCAAGTTTTTTTGCGCGCCATTTGTCACCTTCGTACCCGGCGCACAAACCGATGGAGCTTTCTTTACCTATCAGTGAGGTGCACCGCACTTCCAAAAAACTATCCGGAGTACCAGTCAAATTCTATCCAATTTCTTAAAAAACTCCCGTATAGGTTCAGTATGACTATATTGTGTTCGCTTCGCAATATCGTGTCTTGATACAGGTGCTTTGACACAAGATTGCGAAGCGTAGGACCCCTTTCAAACCTCAAAGGCCTTACACGGTTAGCTTTTTTATCATCCTTGATGGCGCTGTAGGGTCTCCTCCCATGCAGACATAACGGCAAACAGGAAGTTCGAGGTTTCTCCTTTTAGGTGCACCACTTCAACTTATTGATAATCATACATAATTCGCGCGCTTCAGCGCCTGTCTTTTGATGTCTGTCTTGGCTGTGAACCATGCGCCGCGCCCGAAGGGTGTTCGGGCGCGGCGGGGCTACGTGGGTTACGCGGCGGCTTTCAGCGCTTTGTCGGCCTTGTCGGCGACGGGCTCAGCGGCGGATTTGGCCGTTGATGCGGCCTCTGTTGGCGCGTTCGATTTCAGCAGGGCCGACAGGTAGGATTTGCTGGCCTGCTGGGGCGAGCTGCTGACCGGCGCGATCGAGTCGATCAGGCTGCGGGCCTGTGCGGCTTCGATCCGGGCTTCGGCTGCGGCGCGGGCTTGCGCCTCGCTCATGCCGCTGTCTTCGGCGTCCGAGGTGGCAACCGGGGTTGGGGCGACGGGGGCCGGAGCCTCCGCAGCGGAGGCTTGCGCTTTCTGCGCGGGGGCGGCGGCCTGAGACGACTGCGCAGGGGCAGTTTCAGCGGAGGGCTGCGTCTCTTGCGCGGCCGGCTGGTCGTCTTTGGCTTTGGCGTTGTTCTTTTCGGTGTTACCGGTCTCGGACTTATCTTTCTGTTTCTCGGCCCCTTTGGGCTGAGACTGCTGGCTGCCGCCAGAGAAAAGTGAACTTATTAACATAGATGTGCCTTTTCAGTTGGTTACCTACATGACTGAAGCAACTGCCTGACCGGTGTGGCGAAAAAATGGTCCAATTAAGGTTAATGCAAAGCTGAAATACCCGCGCAGATAGTATGCTGCGCGGGTCGGTGTGGTCTGATCACTCCTCTGGCGGGCGCAGAGCGATAACATGGATGCCGTCGCCGCCCTTGAACTCTTCGTTCTTGCGCATGAACTTGATCTCGCCGCTGGTGGTGATCTGGGCGAGCAACCGCGCCTCGGGGCTTTCGGCGCGCCAGTCTTCCAGCGTGAACTCCTCGGACAGACGCGTGCTGCGGAAGCGCCAGCCTTGGGCGATCAGATCACGCAGTTCCGCATGTGTTGCCTCTAGCCCCAAGGGCCGGCCGCCAAGGGTGCGGGGCAGTTGGTGGCGGCTGCTTTCGGATTTCTCGCGCATCACCTGAAACACATTCTCGCGGCCGAATTCCGGTGCCAGGTCGGTGGTGACCAGCGTGTTGTAAGCATCGTTATCCGTGGCAGCGATCAGCGTGGCGTAGCTGACGAGCTCCACGCGCTGCTCTGCCGCCTCTGACAGAATATCGCCCGAGAATGTATCGATCCCCGCCGCGCGCGCCTTGCGCAGGCGGATGAAGTTGGGGTCGGTCATCAGCACCGGAATCTTCGCTTTCTTCAGCACTTCGGCCAGCTGCGTTGTCCAGTCCGAGCCGCCGATGATCACCACGCCGGGCGTGTCGGCACCGGTCAGCCCCAAAAGCCGTGCAAAGGGGGCGAGGGTGAAGCCGTTGACCACCACGGTCACCGCCACAAGCGCAAAGGCAAGCGGTGCGATCAGGGCGGCGTCCTCGAACCCGAGGCTGAGCAGGCGTTCGCCAAACAGACCTGCGACCGCGACCAGCACGACGCCGCGCGGTCCGGTCAGGGCCACCAGCAATTTTTCGCGGAACGGGATGCCCGACCCGACGAGCGAGATAAACACCGTCACAGGCCGTGCGACCAGCACCACCACAGCCACAAAGGCCGCCGCGCGCCAGTCGAGATTGCCAAGCGCCTCGACATCCAGCCCTGCGGCCAGGAGGATGAACACGCCCGACACCAGCAGCACGGTGGCATGTTCCTTGAAGCGGCGCATTTCCTCGTAGCTGGGCAGTTTGGAGTTCGCGATCACGATCCCCATGATGGTCACCGCCAGCAGCCCGCTTTCATGCAGCACGGCATCGGACGCGGCAAAGACCCCCAACAGCAGGGCAAAGAGCACGGGCACCTTCATATACTCGGGCACCCAGCCGCGTTTGAAGGCGCGCGACAGGCCGATCCCCGCAGCGACACCAGCGGCAGTGGCAACGGCGGCCCCGATAAACAGCTCCAGCATCGCCTCGGACGCCGTTGTGGCGGTGTTCAGGGCAATGACGACCTCGAAAGCCAGCACGGCGGCCAGCGCGCCGATGGGGTCGTTCAGGATCGCCTCCCATTGCAGCAGGGTGGCAGGGCGGCGCGACAGCCGCGCGGTGCGCAACAGCGGCGCGATCACCGTGGGGCCGGTCACGATCATGATCCCGCCAAAGACGGCAGAGCTGGACCAGCTGAGCCCCGCCACATAATGCAGCGACAGCGCCGACATCAGCCAGCCAAGGGGCGCGCCGATATAGACCAGCCGGCGTACACCGCCGACCGCGTCCTGCAGCGTGTGAAAGTTCAGCGACAGACCGCCCTCGAACAGGATAATCGCCACGGCGATAGAGATCATCGGCCCCATCAACGGCCCGATATCCCGTGCGGGATCGAAGATGCCCAGAACCGGCCCGATCAGGATACCGGCCACCAGCATCAGCACGATGGCGGGCATGCGCAGCCGCCATGCGATCCATTGAGACCCCACCCCGATCGCGCCGACCAATGCGATCGCAGTTACAGGATTTAGCGCGCCGAGTGTTTCTGTTGCCACAATGTGAACCCTTTATAATCAAAGCGATGACGTAACGCGGACCATCCCGCTGACAATGGCCGGTGTGAAATTTTAGGGGGTTTCCCTGTCGCAAGCCAGCGATCTGTCGCGCTGCAAGACAAAAGGCCCCGACGTCAGGGGCCTTTTGCGCGAGGGTATGGGGCAGGGCGCGTGGCCCCGCGGGGTCAATCGTCGACGCGGCTGTCGGCCAGCGTGCTAAAGGCGAGGTTCTTGAAGATCAGCCGCAGCGGCCCACGATTGGCAGGCGATTGGATCATCAGCAGCGCGATCATATCTTCGGCAGGGTCCGCGTGATAGCCGGTTCCTGCGGCACCTCCCCAGTTGTATTCACCGGCGGAGCCCATTGACGGGGCGTTGCCAGTATCGAGCCGCACACCGTACCCCAGACCAAAGCCGTAGCCGGGGCCGGGCAGGTAGTATTTGCCGGGTTTGATGCCTTCAAGGTGGTTCGAGGTCATCAGCTGCACCGACTTAGGCGAAAGCAGCCGCGTGGCGTTCAACTCTCCGCCATTCAGCATCATCTGCGCGAATTTGGCATAGTCATGCACCGTGGACATCAGCCCGCCGCCGCCAGACTGGTTCGGCTTGCGCACGCGCGGGTCAAAAACATCGCGGCTGCCCAGTTTGGCCTGATCGGCGAAGGGTTCGGCGATCCGCGGGAAATCCGCAGCGTCATCGATGTAGAAGGCCGTATCCTCCATCCCCAGCGGGTCGAAAATACGCGCCTTCATGAATTCTTCGAGCGTCTGGCCTGAGGCGACCTCTACCACCGCGCCCAGAACATCCGTCGCGCGGGAGTATTCCCATGTGGTGCCGGGGTCATGCTCAAGCGGCAGGGACGCCAGCAGATTGGCTTGTTCGATCGCCGTGTTCTCGGGCGAGGCGACCCCGGCCTTGTTATAAGCCTCGCGCGCGGGACCGGCCCCGAAGAAGCCATAGGTCAGCCCCGAGGTATGGCGCATCAGGTCGCGCACCGTCATCACGCCTTTGGCGGGGCGAGTCACGGGCTTGCCCTCGGCGTCTTTCTCGCCGGTGACCACACTCAGGGTCTTATAGGCGGGCAGATAGGTTGAGACGGGCGCGTTCAGCAGCAGTTTGCCTTCTTCGACCAGCATCATCGCGGCGACGGATGTGATGGGTTTGGTCATGGAGTAGATGCGGAACAGCGTGTCTTCGGTCATCGGCTCCCCGTCGGGGGTGCGTTTGCCCATGGTGGACAGATGCGCGATCTGACCGTCGCGGATCAGCATCAGCACGGCCCCCGGCGTCATCCCCTTGTCCACCAGCGCGCCAAAGGTGGCATCCATCCGCGCCAGTCGGTCAGGGTCGAACCCCAAGGCGGTCGCATCGCCGCGGGGCAGCTCTTGGGCCCATGCGGGGGTTAGGGTGGCAAAGGCGGTGCCAAGGGCCAGCGCCCCGGCGACCAGACCTGATCTAAAATGTTTCATTATGTCTCCTCCCGGTTGTTGTGATCCGGTGGGACCACGACCCGAGGTTAGGAGCGTGCACGCCGCTGTGGCAACCTGCCTGACGGCTGTCAGGGCGGCGGCGCGGCTTTGTGACGTAGGGTAACTTGTGCCGCAATGCAGCGTTTGCGGGGGCGGGGCGGAGGGGGTGCCGCCCTAGGCAGGGAAGACCGTAGGCGCGTCGCCCTCTGCCCATTGCGGGTATTTATCCATCACGGCGGCAAAGGCCTGCGCAGTCAGGAACTGGTCCAACCACGCCTGCAACTGCGGCCAGGGCTGCGCGTCGAACCAGGGTTTGTCAATGAAGGCGAACTGCCGCACGAAGGGGGCAATCGCCATGTCGGCTAGGCTGGGGGTGTCGAAAATATGGGTGCCAATTTGCGCGTCCAGCGCCGTCAGATGGGCGGCGGCTTTGGCCCGCTCTGCCTCCGGATCGGCATCGGGATAGCGGGTGGCGTATTTCGTGCGGTCCAGTGCCTGTTTGAACGGCCCGTCGCAGCGGTTGATCCAGTCCCATCCCGCGTCAGGCATCTGCAGCAGCCCTTCGGGATCGTGTCGGCGCAGGGCCCAGATCATGATGTCGAGGCTTTCGTCAATGACCTCGCCGGTATCCAGCGCCAGACAGGGCACCGTCCCACTGGGCGAGGTCGCCAGAAAGGCGGCGGGCTTGTCGCGCAGCACGACCTCGCGCAGCTGCACCTGCTGGCGGGCCGACCGCAGCGCCAGCCGCGCGCGCATGGCATAGGGGCAGCGCCGGAAAGAATAGAGCACGGGCCTCATGGCAGCACGCTGAGCCAGAGCCACGCGGTCAGCACCGACCCCACCGTCGCCACCAGCACCGAGCTTGCCGCGACCCGCCGCGCGCGGCCATACATATTGGCGAAGATATAGGCGTTGAACCCCGGTGCCATCGCTGCCGTCAGCACGCCCGAGCGGAACAGATCCTGCGGCAGACCAAAGCCGCTGCCCATGAACCAGACAATCGCGGGATGGACGATCAGTGCCAAAAGGCAGACCATGGCGATGGTCTTGCTGTCGCCCTCGGGGCGGTACTGGATCAACACGCCGCCCAAGGCGAACAAGGCCGCGGGCAGGGCAGCGCGTACGATCAGCGACAGCGCGTCGTCGATCACACCGGGGATCGCCAGCCCGCTAAAGTTCACGGCAAAGCCCGCGAGAATGCCCAGAACCAGCGGATTGTGGAACATCGCCCGCGCCACATTGCGCGCAAAGGCCGGACCGGATTGGCCCCGGTTGCGCACGAACTCCATCACCGTGATCCCCAGCCCGTAGCAAAACGGCGAGTGGATGGCGATGATCGCAAAGTTCCCGATCAGCGCCTCGGGCCCATAGGCGCGTTCCGTGATCGGCAGCCCCAACAGGACCGAGTTGGAAAAGAGGCTGCAGAACCCGATGGCCACACAGTCTTCCCAGTCGCGTTTGAACAGGATGCGCGCGCCGAACAGACCCAGCGTGAAGCAGACCGCCGCGCCGGTGTAGAAGCTGAACAGCAGTCGCGGGTCGAACGAGGCCGAGAGATCCAGATGCGCGATCGATTGGAACAGCAAGCAGGGGATCGCGAAGCTTTGCGCGAACCGCATGACCCCGTCGATGCCCGAGACCGGAAAATACCCTCGCCAGACAGAGACATAGCCAAAGCCGATAACAAGGAAGACGGGCAGGATGACTTCGAGAAGCGTTTGCACGAGAGATATGGCCTTGGGTGCGGGTGGCGCTGTCGGAGTGGGGGTTTCACACCCCCACGCCCCCGTGGAGTTTATAGGGCAAAATGAAGTCCGGACCCCGCGGGCGGGGGCTAGACCGGAAAGCTCAGGGTCATGCCATCAAAGGCGGGTTCGATATGGTCGGGGGTTTCCGCGGCCAGCGTGTCATAGTCGAGGTCGTTGTGCATATTGGTCAGCACAGCGGTTTGCGGTGCCATCTGTTCGATCCAGTCCAGGGTCTGAGCCAGGTGGCTGTGGGTTGGATGCGGGTCGCGGCGCAGCGCGTCGACGATCCAGCAGCGCAGGCCCTTGAGGTGGGGCCAGATGTCATCGGGGATCTGCGCCACATCGGGCAGATAGGCCACATCATTGACGCGGAAGCCAAGCGCATCCATCCCGCCGTGGTTCACCAGAAAGGGCGTGAAGCACAGCGTGCCACCGGGCCCGTCGATCGCCACGTCGCCGTCAATATGGTTCATCTCGAGGATCGGCGGGTAGGACGATCCGGGGGGCTGGATGAACACATAGCCGAAACGGTCCAGCAGCGCCTCGCTCGTGGGCGTGTCGGCCCAGACCGGCAGACGTTGGCGCATGTTGATCACGATCATCCGCAGGTCATCCAACCCGTGCACGTGATCGGCGTGGGAGTGGGTATAAAGCACCGCGTCCAGCCGTCCGACGCCCGCATCAAGCAGCTGGCTGCGCATATCGGGGGAGGTGTCGATCAGCACCGATGTCGTGCCCGCATCCGTAATCCGCTCGACCAGGATGGAGCATCTGCGTCTGGCGTTCTTGGGGTTGGCCGGATCGCAGGCCCCCCAGTGCCCGCCAAGGCGCGGCACCCCGCCAGACGAGCCGCAGCCCAGGATGGTGATCTTCATCTCGGCCATCAGGCGGCGTCCTGATATTGGGCGGCCTTGGTAAACAGCCGGTCGAAATTCGCCTGCGTCTGCGCGGCAAAGCTGGCATAATCGATGCCGAAAGTTTCGGCTCCACGCCGCGCCGTATGGGCGGTAAAGGCCGGTTCGTTGCGTTTGCCGCGATGGGGCGGCGGGGCCAGATAGGGGCTGTCGGTTTCGATCAATATCCGGTCCAGGGGGGCATCGGCAAAGATGTCGCGCAGGTCCTGGGATTTTGGGAAGGCGGTGATGCCCGACATCGACAGGTAGAACCCCAGATCCAGCGCCGCACGGCCAAGCGCCTGCGTCGAGGAGAAGCAGTGCATCACGCAAGGGTAGGCCCCGTTGGCATGTTCCTCTCTGAGGATACGGGCCATATCATCATCGGCGTCGCGAGCGTGGATGATCAGGGGCAGGCCGCTGTCACGGGACGCGGCGATATGGGTGCGCAGGCTGGCTTGCTGCGCCTCGGCGCTGTCGGCGGTGTAGTGGTAATCCAGCCCCGTTTCGCCGATGCCCACCATCTTGGGGTGTTTGGTCAGCGCCATCAGATCGTCATAGCTGGCCATCGGCTCTGTCGCGACGCTCATCGGGTGGGTGCCGGCGGCGTAGAAAACCGGGGCATGCGCCTCGGCAATGGCGCGCACGGCGGGTTCGTTCTTGAGCTTGGTGCAGATGGTGACCATGCGTGTCACCCCTGCGGCTTGGGCGCGGGCGATCACATCGGGCAGTTCACCGTCGAAATCGGGAAAGTCCAGGTGGCAGTGACTGTCGGTGATCGGGTGAATGTCGCGGGTGCTGTCTGTCATGCCTGGGGTCCTGCCTGTTCGTCTTGCGTGGGCTAGCGCGGTGCGGCGTCGCCCATCTTGAACAGGGTATCTAGGACCAGTGCGGCAGGGTCAAGGTTGACCGCCATCCCGTGGCGCGCGCGGGTGCCGATGTCTTGCGCGGTCTCGGCCCAGACCCGTCCTTGGGCGGGGGTGGGCGACAGACGGGTCAGCACCGCGGCTTCGTTCTGGGCGGCGGCGGTTTCGGGTGGGCGGCCAAGGGCACCGGTGCGGGCCAATCGCAGCATCAGCAGATCCACCAGCGTGAACAGCAGTGACAGTTTTTCTTCGGCTCCGCGTGCGGCTGCGGCCTCTGCCAGTTTGAGCGCGCGGGCGCGGTCCAGCCGCGGCATCGTATCCAGCAGGGCGACCAGTTCGCCATACATCGCGAGCCCGCCCATCAGCGACAGGGACAGCGCGCCGCCGACAGACCCGCCGGAAAGCGCCGCGAGCGCTGCGGGATCGCCCTGAATATCCACCTCGGACTGGCCGAGCGCCTGCGCCATATCATCCGGCGTCAGGGTGCCAAGCCGCAGGGTCCGGCAGCGCGAGCGGATGGTGGGCAGCAGGCCGGAGGGGCGGTGGCTGATCAGCAGCATGATTGCGCGGGCGGGCGGCTCTTCCAGCATCTTGAGCAGCGCGTTCGCGGCATTGGGGTTCATCAGGTCGGCGTCATCGACGATCACGACACGGCGCCCGCCATCGGCAGCGGACATCTGGAAGAACCCGTTCAGCTTGCGGATGTCATCCACGACGATCTGCTTGCGCAGCCGTTTGGTTTTCTCGTCAACAGAGCGCGTGATCGCCTTCAGCGCGCCTTCGCCCCCGGCCGCAATACGGCGGGCGACGGGGTGGTCGGGATCGATATCAAGGCTGGTGGGGGC